>Ga0137433_1000033_pt1 | contig 69859 bp, 53 predicted proteins | sample EasRivERMZT840_2_FD_102335 | JGI IMG/M metagenome (GOLD analysis project Ga0137433, IMG submission 102335) | Soil microbial communities from meander-bound floodplain in the East River, Colorado, USA - East River MetaG ERMZT840_2 | ecosystem: Environmental > Terrestrial > Soil > Floodplain ...
ATCGAGCGGCCGGTAGAGCCTCACGGCAAGCACTCCTGTCTTCTGCCCCTGCCCGTTGAGCCAGTCCACGGTTTCCTGCGCGGCCCCGACCCCCGAGCCCATCAGGACGATCACGCGCTCGGCTTCAGGATCTCCGTAGTAGTCGAACAGGTGGTAGGCGCGCCCGGTGCGGCGCGCGAAGCGATCCATCGCCTTCTGGACGATGGCCGGACAGTCGTCGTACCAGCGATTGGCCGCCTCGCGCGCCTGAAAGAAGACGTCGGGATTCTGGGCCGTGCCGCGCAGCACCGGGTGGTCGGGGGTGAGCGCCCGCTCGCGGTGGGCGCGCACGAGGTCTTCGTCGATCAACGCGCGCAGGTCACCGTCGGTCAGCGCGGCGACGCGCGCGATCTCGTGGCTGGTGCGGAAGCCGTCGAAGAAGTGCAAAAACGGGATGCGGCTCTCGAGGGTGGCCATATGGGCGATGCAGGCCATGTCGTGCGCCTCCTGCACGGTGGAGGAGGCAAGCATGGCGAAGCCAGTCTGACGGCAGGCCATGACGTCGGAGTGGTCGCCGAAGATCGACAGAGCGTGCGTCGCGAGCGTGCGTGCCGCCACATGCATGCAGAAAGGGGTCAGCTCCCCGGCGATCTTGTACATATTGGGGATCATCAGGAGCAGCCCCTGGCTCGCCGTGAAGGTCGTGGCGAGCGCGCCGGCCTGGAGCGCCCCGTGCACCGCCCCGGCCGCTCCTCCCTCCGACTGCATCTCGGTGACGGAGGGCACCGCTCCCCAGATGTTGGGCCGGCTCCGGGCGGCCCATTCGTCGGCATGCTCTCCCATCGGCGAGGAGGGGGTGATCGGGTAGATGGCGATCACCTCGTTGAGGCGGTAGGCCACCGACGCGGCGGCCTCGTTGCCGTCCATCGTCACGGTGCCATTCGGGGTTCGGGTCATGCAGGGGCCTCCATCGCGGCCATCCGCCGCGATAGTTGCAAGAACAGCGCCATGGCCCGGGCCCGGTGGCCCGCTGCACAAGCGGGGAGCGGGATGCGCCATCATCCGCTGGGTGGGTGAAATGCCGCACCCGCCGGGACCGGCGTACGCGGGAAGACGCGGGAAGAAGAGGTACGCGGGCCTCCAGGCCCGCAAGTGAGAAGGAGCTTCCCAGGCAGGAGGCAGCCTGCACCTCAGCGCCTTCAGAGCCCGGCCCACAAGACCTGTTTCACTCTGTCCGATGTTCCGCATAGCGTGGAACAGCACAAATTATGGAACACTCATAGACAAGCTCTGCGAGTCATGAGCCCGGGACGACGATCACGTCGTGGGCGAGGGTCTCGCCGCTCTTGTTGAAGCCGACGTCCTTCGGCTTCTCGGGGACGGTGAAGGTGAAAGGCGTGACGCGGTCCTTGATGTCGAGGAGCTTCGTGTATTCCTTGCCGCTCTTGCCTGTCACGCTCAGATAAGCGACGCACTGGAACGCCACGCCGTCGAGGATCTTCTTCGGCTGCAGCCGCCGGCTCACGAGCACGCGCTGTGTCACCTCTCCCGTGACGACATGGCTTCCCCCTTCGGCCGGCTTCGTGGCGTACTTCAGCTCGAACTCCGGGATGCCAATCCCGCGCACCCATTGATCGAAGAACCAGTCGAGCTTCTCGCCGAACACCGACTCGGCCGCCTTCTGGATGTCGTGGGTCACGATCTCCTTGCCCGCGTTCTCGCGCATCAGTTTCCTGAAAAGCGAAAAGAGACGCTCGTCCCCCCAGATCGACCGCATCATGTGGAAGACGTAGGGACCCTTCGCGTAGAGAGAGGCATGCCAGGCGCCGTCGTCCGACCACTCGACGTAGGCATCCTGCACGGGGGCGAGCATGCGCGTCTCGACGACCTCCTTGCGCCAGTCCTGCACCCGCGTCAGGTATCCCTGCACGTCGGAGGCCGCCTGCATCCACAGGGCCGCCGAGTATTCGGCCAGTGCCTCCTCCCACCACTGGTGTCTTGGGCTGGCGCTGCTGACGAGCGAGCCCCACCATTGATGAGCGACTTCGTGCGGAACGAGCGCCCGTTGAAAGCGCGCAATCTCCGCCGGAGTGAGCTGACCAAGCCCCTTCCGCACTGAGGGGTCGTAGCCGCTCCCGAGGAAAATCAGCGACGAGGGCCCCTGCCCGCTCATCGCTTCGCCAGGGTCGTTCACGAGATCGAGCTTGCCGTAGGGATAGTCCGCGCCGAAGAGACGCTGGTAGAACTCGATGCTGGTTGCGGCCTGATCGGCGATCTTCTGCGGGGCGTCGACCCCCACCTCGCCGATGCTGTCCTTGTCGATGTGCGTCATGACAGGGATCTGCGCGCCATCTTTCTTCGTCAACGCGAGCTTCGCAGCGGAATCCTTGTAGCCGCCGAAAATAATCGTGGGAAAGCTCAGCGCCGTCTTCGACGTCCATCGCGTCACATTGGCGCCCCCCTCCTTTGTCTCCGACGCTTTCGTCCCCACGCCCAGCGTCTGGAATCGCTCCGGCACCTTCACGGTCAGGTCGAAGCTCCCGATCATATCGCCCGGGGTGAGGAAAGGGAGCCACCCGGCGCGCGCCACGTAGTAATAGGCGGGGGTGAACTTGTAGATGCAGTCGCGGTTCTCGAAAGACATCCGCAACGTCAGTGCCGTTCCCGCCGGCACCTTCTCCGGCAAGACGACGAGCCCCGAGGTCGGTCCCAGGCTCACCCGCGTCAGCTCGCGCCCCTGTCCGTCCTGAAGCGCGTTGATGGTGAGGCGCGGGTCCCGCGCCTCGCGGGACGATTTTTTCTCGGCGCTCAGCCGCGCCATCTCGAAGGGAAGCTCTCGCAACTCCCGAAGCGTCCGCAGCCGCACCGTGACGTCGCCGGTCATGGTCTGGCCCGAGCCGAACCCCATCTCCACGGTCCCCTCGACGGAATCCACGTCGTAGTCCCGGCGGCCCAGATCGGGCATGCGATCGCGTTCCACGGCCGCGGCGCCGGCGGCAACATTGGCCGCGTGATACTGGTACACGGTCCCGTAAGTGCTCGCCCAGAACGACACCTCCACGGGCTCGATGGAGTCGGCCTCGAGATAGAGGTAATGCTCGGCTCTCTTCTTCTTGATTCCCATGCCCAGCCGCCGCCGCTCCGGTTCATAGGGAAGCGTGAAACCGTCGAATGCGTCGCGGCCGCGATCCTGCTGCGTCTCCTTCGAGCTCTTGTCGATCGAAGCGAGCAGCTCCTTGTCCACCGAGGAGCGCTCCGCCGGTCGCATTCCCTGGAAGCTCTTTGCGAGCACTTCCTCGCACGTCACCGGGTCGCACAGGATCTGCACCTCCTCCGGCATGAACACGAAGTCTTCTTCGTGATCGGCGAGGATCAAACCGTGTCGCAGCTGGTCTTTCGCTTCCGGTGGCTGGTATGTGTATTCCAGCGTCCCGGCGCGCAGCCACATGTCGGCCACCTTGCCGTCCCGCTGCGACGTCACGACGTGACCGGGCCCCGTCGTGATCTTCAGTCCACCACGCTCGATCGAGAAACTCTCGAACGCACGGAACTCCTCGGTGCCCGGCACACTCCGAATCAGCGTGTCGTAGGTCTCCTGCACCTCTTCGTTCGCAATGCTCCAGACGTTCCCGCCTTCCTTCAGCGTCAGGAGCAGGCGCTCCACTTTCAGCCTGTCGGGGCCAGCCGTCTCACGATGGAAGACCGCCTTCCAGGCTCCCGCCCCCGCTTCCGTGAACCGCGGGGAATAAGAGCCCCGGCGGAACGCGGCTCCCGCTTCGTTCTTCTCGGCGAGCAGCTCGCGCACGCGCGCCTGGAGCGCTTTCTCGACACCTTGTTGTTCTTCGGGTGATGGCGCGGCCGCGGCGAGAACTAGTGTCGTGAGGAGGAATGGAGCGGCGAAGGCGATGACTGCGGGCCGGAGTCGCATGGGCCTACGCTACCACAGCACTCCCGGGAACCAATGCAGGAATGGGTGCGCGGACCTCCGATGTACGCGGGCCTGGTGCGCGGGCCTCTGGCCCGCAATCAATCAAGGAGAGCTGGAGGCCCGCTCGTCGCCCCGGCCGAACAGCGCCCCTGCCGGCATGCCCGGGGGCCGCTCCCAATCCAGCAATTCGATGTCCCCGAGCGTCGTCGGGCGGTTCTCGAAGAACAGCACCACCCGCAGGCCATCGGTGAAGAAGGGATCGCCGGTCAGGTTCGCCCGCGGCTCGTCCCGGGGTGCCGCGCCCACTCCCTTGACGAAGCCGAACCGGGCCAGCGCCTGCGAGTAGGCGAGATCCTGCAGCAGCCCGTTGCGGGCCTCGTCGGTGTCCGGGTCAATCTTGTGCGTCGTAGGGGGGATGCCCCAGATGACGCGCACGCCGATGTCCCTGCTGATCTGGCCGATCCAGACAAGCTTGCCTTGATACTGCAGCGGCGTGAGCCAGAGCCGCAGGTGATTGCGCATGTTCACGTCGCCGCGCGCCTTCTGCGCGGAAAGATCCTGCGACCGGCCGAAGACAAACAATGGACTCACCGGCGAATAGAGATAGACGCGGCCCATGAGGGCCGACCGGATCGTCTTCATCACGCTGGCTCCGTGCGTCTGCTCGGTCGGGTGCCACCCCCGCCTCGAGAACGCCGGGAAGATGTCCTGCTGTGACCCCACGACGACGAGATTGAGCGGGTCACCTGTCTTGTCGCCGTCCTTGTTGGTGACTTCAGCGGGGTAACCTTCGAGCGCCGCGCGCAGCTCCGCCTCGCTTTGGAACTCGATGATCTTCGATGGGTCGGTCTCCAGCACGTCCTTCCTGACGTCGCTGAAGAAGCCAGGCACCGAGACCTGGAACGAGAAGCTCCTCACGACGCCGGCGCCCATCACATCGATGTCCACGGGCTTCGTCCCTTCGTCGAGGCGCGTGAAGATGAACCCCGACTTCGTCTCGCCCGGCATGATGGGGTTCTGGAAGCTCAGCTTGTAGAACAGCTCCTCCATCCTCTTGTTGTCCTGCCGGGGGGCGCGGAAGCGATTCACGTAGTAGGCCTCGTAGGGCGAGTACCACTCATTGTCAGTGCCGGCGCGCAGATACCAGAGTGGGACCCCTTCGTCATTCTTGATCTCCACCCAGACCGGCTGAATCCCATACAGCGCGAGCGGCCTGCCGAAGACGTAGTAGCTCTCCTCCGCGCCGAGCGCTGACACCGTCACCTCTGTGCTCCCGAGCGTCTTGGTTCGCGCGTGCTCGAGGAAGGGCACCTCGGTCACCGCCACGGGCCGCCACGGCCACACCGAATCCACCGCGAACCGGCCCACGAACAACAGCACGACCAGCATGAGAATCCAGAACGGGATGCGCAGCCAGAGACGGCGGGGCCATGAGAGTAGTTTGCGCATGTCGGATGATACCTCCGGGGCCCCCTGCAAAGCGTGATGTAGAATTGCGTTCCTGGGAGGCCTTGAGTGGACTTCGCCAAAGTCATCGACGTGCTGCGGGCGCTGGACCGGGAGAAGGTCCGTTATGTCCTCGTCGGAGGCGTAGCGGTCAATCTCCACGGCCTGGGGCGCACCACGCAGGATCTCGACCTCTTCCTCTCGCCTGAACCGATGAACATCGAGCGGTTGAAGACCGCTCTGAGCAGCGTGTTTGCCGACCCAAGCATCGCCGAGATTTCCGCTGAGGACCTGGCCGGAGACTATCCCACCGTGCGGTATGTGCCCCCCGATGAGTCCTTCGTGATCGACCTGATGGCGCGCCTTGGCGAGGCATTTCGATACGACGACCTGGAGTCCGAGGACATGCAGGTCGAGGGCGTACGGGTCAGCGTGGCGACACCGCGCACGCTCTACCGGATGAAGAAGGACACGCTGCGCCCGATCGATCGCATGGACGCCGAGGCCCTGCGCAGGAAGTTCCAACTCGAGGAGGACTGATGCCCGTCCAGAGATTCCGCTCGTTCGAGGAGGCACGGGAGGCCCTGTGGGGCGACCCGGGCGACCCGGAGTACCTGCGGCAAATCTCCTGGCTCTGGGCATTCGCCGATCGTCTGTATCCCAGGCGGTTCCCGAGAGGCGTCTACCGCTACACCTCGATTGAAGAGGCGAACCGCCAGCGGGAGGCCTGGGAGATCGCGGGGGCGAGGCGCGCCCGTCACTGATGGAGAATGCCGGTGAGTAGGGCGCGATGCCGGTGCGCGGGCCTCCGGCCCGCATGTGCGACGCAGGGGTTGCGAAGATGCGGGCCCACCACATTGCAATCATCGTCGCCGCGGTTCTGCTGGGCACGGCAGCCGGGCTGGGCGCCTACACCTTCACCTATGCCCGCGGCTGGTCGTATCTCACCGACGACCCGCGCGCGTGCTCCAATTGCCATGTGATGAGGCGAGGGTCATGGCGAGGGCGATTTGGGGCCGGAGTCTGCCGCGGCTTCGCCGGTGAACGGGCCGGAGATCTCGATTGGAACCGTGGCCGTCCCGATCTCCGAGCCGTCCGCGGCGAGCAGCCGCACGTTGTAGGTGTAGCTGCCAGGAGTGGGGCGCCAGAGCTCGAGGCTGTCGGTGATACGCGAGCACCGGCCGGCGGGCTCGGGCTCCTCGTCCGGAAACTTCAGAATGGGCGTCTCCTTCGCCGCGATGAAGCGAAGCAGCCGGCCGGCGGGCGCTGTGTCCGTCTTCCGGCCGCACAGCCAGGTGGATACCTCCAGCAAGTCGCGTGGCGACACAATGGAATGACCGGATGGGACCGGTGCCGTAACCGTGGTCGCCTCTCGTGATGGCGTCTTGTTCTTTCCGGCCTCTCCGAGCAGCGGCAGCGTGGAGAGGATCTGCAGGCGGTTCGACCGCATCAGCACCGGCCCGGCCAGCCCGGATCGACCGGGGCGCGGCAGGGCGATAGTGGCCTCTGCACCACCGAAGACATTCGCCGTCGTGTCGCGAACGAAAGCGGCCAGACGGTAATCTCCGGGACGGAGGTGCTCGAACTTCCGTTCGTGCACCACCCAGGTCGAGGACGCCCCCCCGGACGTCTTGCGCACCTGCGACATGCCGAGCATTTCCCAGCTCTCCGCGGATCCTCCACCCTTGCGCTCCAGCACGGCCCCCACCTCCCAGCTCCCCTGATGCTCGCCTCCGGCGGGGAGCGTGGTGAGCGATCCGAGCTCGAAGCCGATCTGGACGCGCGCCGACCAGCCGTCGTCGGCCCCGGTCGGAACGATCCCCGCGACGATGCGTAGAGCATCCGCCTCCGCGGGATTCATGAGCACGCCCCGGGCGGAACGCAGCCAGCGATCGATGGCGGGAAGCGACTGCGTGATGCGGTCGGGGAGACGGCGTCCTCGCGCGAACACCGCCACCCGGTGCAGCTTCCTGGATTCTGCGGCAGGAGGCTGAAGTCCGAGCCGGTAGACGCAGGCGCACCGGCGGCGCGCCTGCTCCATCATCGGCAGGATGACGCCTTCCAACTTGTTGTAGAGCCCGCCCGTTCCCTCCGCGAGGCGGATTGCCAGTGGGTCCACCCAGTAGCCGACGCTCGCTGCATTGATTGTGACGCGTGACATCGTGGCCTCGGCGATGGTGTCATCGACCCTGCGCTCGTGATCATCGCTGGGCCTGCCGTACAGCTCACCCGGGAAGATCGTCCCGTTCTGCATGAACAGGATGAGCTGCTTGCGTCCCGGCACGCTCTCGAGCCCGGCCAGGAACTGGCGCAGCGCCTCCAGGGAGCGCCTTCCATAGTGGTACTCCTCCGCCACGTTAGTCGGGCAACCAGGGAGGTCCCGGATGCACTCGTCGACCCGCGCCTTCAGGAACGAAGGGAATGGATCGACCCACTCGCGATCGACGCTGACCTTGTCCAGGGCCGCGAGCAGCGCGTCGCGATCGCTGGTCAACGGAGCGATGACGCGCTGGCCCACCGGCGTCGCGTGGCCCACGATCATGACCCTGTCTCCCGGCTGCATGACTTCCTGGATCCAGCGCTTTGCATGCCGTATGGCGCTGTCACGTCCGTTGGTCTCGAGCTGGATGAAATCGAGATAGAGAATGAACGGGACGGGCTCGGCGGACGTCGCGGGCGCAACGTCATCCGGCGCCGCGCGGCCCCGGTCGGCGGAGAGACCGGGTTCGGTCGGGGTTGAATCGAGGGAATCGCTCTGCGCCACCGAGGCTCCGCAGGGACAGAGATCATCGACGCTCTCGACGGGCCAGTCCTTCCCGTCCATGCGTACCTTGAAGTCCCGCAGAGTGAGGCCCCTCACAGGCTGGCCGTCGCGATCGGTAACCTCGACGTCGAGGAGCATCAAGGTGACGGTCGCCGTCTCCACGCCGCGCGGCCGCAGAGGTTCCTGGGACGGGGCGAGTGAGAACGACAGCAGGAGGACCGTGGCGACAATGCGACCCGAGCGCGCCCCCGCCGCCCGGTCGCATCGCGTCCGTGGGATGGGGTGAAAGTCCATCCGGCAACTATACGCGAAGTCCCTGTTGACGAAGCAGTGGGCTGGAGCTGCGCGAGAGGCGCACCTCCCAGCGCACTCTCGCGAGCCTCCCGGAGGGGGGCAGCCTGTCCCCCAACGCCTTGAACGAGGTACCATTCAATCGCGTCGCGATGCTGCTGTTCGGGTAGGCGCGATGTCGGTACGCGGGCAGCGTGAGGTACGCGGGCCTCCGGCCCGCAGCGACGGTGACTTGAGCGCGGCGTCGGTGCGCGGGCCTCCGGCCCGCATGTGAGGTTGGGAAGATGCGAGCCCATCACATTGCCATCATCATCGCCGCGGTTCTGCTGGGCACGGCAGCCGGACTGGGCGCCTACACCTTCGCCTACGCGCGCGGCTGGTCGTATCTCACCGACGACCCGCGCGCCTGCGCCAATTGCCACATCATGAACGAGCAGTTCGACGGATGGATCAAGGCCAGCCACCGCGCGGTGGCCGTGTGCAACGACTGCCACGTCCCCCACACCTTTTTCGGCAAATACATGACGAAGGCGCGCAACGGCTTCTGGCACTCGTATTACTTCACCACCGGCACCTTCCCCGAGCCGATCCGCGCCACGCCCGTCAGCCGCGCCATTGCGGAGGAGAATTGCCGCCGGTGCCACACGCCTGTGGTGGCTGCCATGGGCACGCCGTCGCACGCAGGAAGCGACGAGCTGTCGTGCATCCGCTGCCACGGCTCGGTCGGGCACATGGAGCTGGACGCGACGAACGTCGCCTCCGTCCTCTCATCTCTCTCAGCCCCACATACTTCATTCACCGCCCACACTTCCCTTCCCACCCACACTCTGGTGACCCATGACTGACCCTCGGCCGCGGGGCTGGAGCCGCGCGGCCCTCGTCACGATCGTCATCGTCGCCATGCTGGGCGCCGCCGCTGCGACCGCGCTCCTCGTCAACATCATGGAGAGAAAGCAGGAAGCGAAGAACCCCTTCTTCCGCGTGGTGGAAATCACCGACGACACGGAAGACCCGGCGATCTGGGGGAAGAACTTTCCGCTCCAGTACGACGCGTACCTGCGCACCGTCGACCAGCAGCGCACCCGCTACGGCGGCAGCGAAGCCCTCCCGAAGACACCTGAGGAAGCCGACCCCCGGTCGATCGTGGCGCAATCGCGCCTCGAGGAGGACCCGCGTCTCAAGACGATGTGGGCCGGCTACGCCTTCTCGGTGGACTTCCGCAAGAAGCGCGGCCACGCGTACATGCTGGAGGACCAGACATACACCCAACGCGTCCAGCAGTTCGCGCAGCCCGGCACGTGCATCCACTGCCACGCGTCGGTCTACGTCCCCTACAAGAGGGCAGGCGGAGGGGACCTCATCGCGGGCTTCGAGCACTACAACAAGATGCCGTACACCGAGGCGCGCGCCGACTTCACGCATCCTATTTCATGCATCGACTGCCACGACCCCGAGACGATGGCACTGCGCGTGACGCGCCCGGGCTTCCTCGAAGGGATCCGCGCGCTCAAAGCGAGCCAGGGAGTCGCCGATTACGACGTCAACCGGGACGCCACACGGCAGGAGATGCGCAGCTTCGTCTGCGGGCAGTGCCACGTGGAGTACTACTTTGCGGGGAAAGAGAAGCGACTCACCTATCCCTGGGCGAAGGGGCTGAAGATCGATCAGATCTACGCGTACTACACCGAGGTTGGCTTCACCGACTGGAAGCACGCCGAGACGGGCGCCCCGACGCTCAAGGCGCAGCACCCCGAGTTCGAGATGTGGAACCAGGGCATCCACGCGCGCTCAGGGGTCGCCTGCGCCGACTGCCACATGCCCTACCACCGCGAAGGCGCGCTCAAGATAAGCGACCACCACGTCCGCAGCCCGCTGCTGAACATCAACCGCGCCTGCCAGACCTGCCACCGCTGGTCCGAGACCGAGCTGCTCGCCCGCGTCGAGACCATTCAGCAGCGCACCGTAGACCTGCGCAACCGCGCCATGGACGCGCTGATGGCCCTCATCGCCGACCTGAAAGCCGCCCGCGCCGCCGGCGCCACCGACGAGCAGCTCGCCCCCGCCCTCGAATTCCAGCGCCACGGCCAGTTCTACCTCGACTTCGTCGAATCCGAGAACTCCAACGGCTTCCACGCCCCCCAGGAAGCCGCCCGCATCCTCGGCGAGGCGATCGATTACTTCAGGCAGGGACAGGTGGCGCTGCGGCCGGGGGTGATCGCCGCCAGCGGCGGCACCGCTGGATGAGGCACGCGTTCGATCGCTAGGATCGGCAGAGTGAGGCACGCCGGCGGAGCTTTCCATACTCAGGCAAAAGACGCTGGCAGTAGGTGTAGAATTCGGCGGAGCACCCGCGTTGGAACATTCGCCCAATTGTGAGACGGTCGGTTTTTTCCTTTAGGTCCGCCGACGCGAAGGAGTATAGATCGTTGGAAACCCAGGTCCGCACCCCCCTAATGATATTCATGCAGCCGCAACGGCTCGTCGTGCCCCTCTTTCAGAGACCATATGTATGGAGCCAAGAGAGCCAGTGGGAGCCACTGTGGGACGACGTCACTCGGGTCGCGGAGCGAGTCCTAGCACGACCCAACGAGCAACATCAGCCTCACTTCCTCGGCGCCGTAGTCTTGCAACAAATCCAGAAGCAGACGGGGTTGATGCAGGAACGCACCATCATAGACGGACAGCAGCGGTTGACGACGCTCCAACTCCTTCTCGACGCCCTGCACGCCGAGTTGTCAGCAGCCAATGCGACAGCCCCGGCCGCAAGGCTCGAACCATTGGTGGCTAATGGGGGCCCGTTCTGTACCAAGCCGGAAGATAGGTTCAAAGTGTGGCCCACCAACCGCGACCGCGCCGCTTTTAATGCGGTCATGGGCGCCACGCCACCGGTCGACTACGAAGCAGTTGGTCATGCTGGCGAGCGAATGGTGGAGGCTCACCGCTTCTTCAGTGAACAGGCACGTGATTGGCTTGTCTCCAAGGGTGGGGTCGAGGTTCAGACGCGTGCAGCAGCCATAGAGAGAGTAGTTCGTGAGCTCCTGCAAATGGTCGTCATTGGCCTGGCTGTGGATGAGAACGCCCAGGAGATCTTCGAGACCCTCAACGCGCGCGGAGCGCAGCTCACCGCAGCCGATCTGATCAAGAACTTTGTCTTCCAACGTTTGCTCGAAGCCAACGCACACGTGGAGTCAGTCTACGAGGGCAAATGGAGGGAGTTCGAAACGGCCTTCTGGGAAGCGGAAATCGGCGTAGGGCGCCTCCGCTATCCCCGTTCTTCGTTATTCCTGAATCACTGGCTTGTCGCTCGAACCGGCAAGGAAGTAGTTGCCCGCGAAGTGTTCGACCGGTTCAAGCGCTATGCAACGCACGAGAGTAACGTAACGATGCTGGAGCTTACGGATCAGATTCACCGAGCATCCGGCGTATACCGCCAATTTATTACTGCGGCGGAAACTCACGCAGGCCCGATCGATCGGCTGGGCCTGTTCGGATATCGAACTGGAGTCCTCGAGAGCGAAGTCATCAAGCCCCTTGTACTGTGCCTGCTCGATCCGGAGCAACCGCGAATTCCCGATGTTCAGTTCACCAAGGCGCTGGATGTCTTGGAAAGCTGGCTGGTCCGGCGCATGTTGGTTCGCGCGACAACAAAGAACTACAACCAAGTGGTTTCAGAAATCGTCGCGCTTCTGAGAGGACCTGACAGATTACAGGCTGGAGAGACTATCGAACGGTTCCTATCCGGTCAGTCGAGCGGGAGTCGCTACTGGCCAGACGACGATGAGTTGAGGGAGGAACTCGCGGCGCTGTTGGCCTACAAGCGTCTCGGGCGAGGGCGGCTCCGAATGGTCCTGGAGGCCATCGAAGACTACAAGCGTGGGTGGCGTGAGGGTCGAACTGGGTTGGGTGATGAGCGTGTTGCCAGGGACAAGTACGCCATTGAGCACGTCATGCCGCGCAAGTGGACAACACACTGGCCGCCTTCTGAAGGAGCGGACAGCGATGCCGATCGGGACCGCCTGATCCATACATTCGGCAATCTCACGTTACTTACGGAACGGTTGAACAGCAAGGTTTCAAATGGTCCGTGGCTAGGCGAGCGTGGTAAGCGTGCCGGACTCAACGACCATGATGTGTTTTTCCTCAATCGGGAGTTGGTTAACGATACACCTGAGGCATGGACGGACAATGCCATCAGGCAGCGCACACGCGCGCTGGCCGAAATCATCGTGAAGATCTGGCCAGTACCAGCAGGACACAAGTCAGAGTTTTCGCGTGACAAGGCTGCACCACGCCGTCACCATGTAGGGCTTGAAGATCTCATCTCGGCAGGATTTCTCGCGACCGGCGCTCCGGTTTTTGAGCGATTGAAGAAGTCAACAGACCCCGTTGGTGTTGTGCTGGCTGATGGTCGCATCGAGATTCATGGCGAGACATTCGCGAACCCGAAGCAGGCAGCCACCAGCCTGCGCGGACGTCCTACAAATGGTTGGTGGTACCTTTTGGTCCAGGTCTCGCCGCGCCGATCCCTTCGTGACGTCTGGCGAGAATACGTCGCCAGCTTGTCTGTAGACGCCGAAGAGGATGTCGACGAGGACGGTGAAGACGACGAGGGGTAAGTCCGCGAACTCCGGTGTGACAACAGACCGAAGAGCGCAACGAGCAGCAAGAGAGCCTGACCGAACGCTTTCACCCCCGATACACATTCTCGCAGTGCCATCGAAGGATTTCGGCGGCTGGTTGTGGATACCCATCTCCTGGTGGTCTGATGGCCCGTCCGTGAAAGCCGTAGTACTCCTCCCCGTTGTTCCAGTCCTCCTTCACTCGTCTGCTCACTTCGATCTTCAGATCGGGCGTGACAGTGATGTAGCCCACATCGAGGAGAGCATGAAGGTCGCGGCGCAGCAGGATGCCGTTGTCGAGCGTATGCTCGCCTCCCTTCGCGTATGGCTTTATGTGCGCCGCCTCAAGCACTGGCAGGACCTTGGCTCCGGTTACGGAGCAGCGGCGCTGATAGGCATCCGTAATGAGAACTCGGAACCCTCCCTGGCCTAGACGCGGCAGCGTGAGGACCGGCGAACCATAGCGAGCTGCTGCAGCTGCAGGCTCGGAGATAACTGATTGGACGGTCGCCATTGAGAGGACATTGCGCAATTGACTGTAGAGTTCCGCCCCTGGCTGAAGTGTCAGGTCGTATCCCTTGCCCCTTACGATGTTCGGCGACCAATCGCTCGGCGAGGCAATCCACTTGTCCCGGGGAAGGAAGAATGGCTGTTCGAGAACTACACATCCGATCTGATAGTCCTCCAGCGAAGTCACAGTTCGGCGGTACTTCTCGACCCTCGCCCGCATCTCGTCGAGCGAGCTGGCTCCGTTTTGCCTCTTGAACGCTTCCCACGCGACGCTGACCGGCAATAGTGTGAAATGCGCAAAAAGGCCGCCACCGACGATGTAATTATTTGGACTGTGTAGCTTGAAGAGGAACAGCTCGCCGGGCGAAAGGGCGCGGAACCCTACGTTGCCGCTTGGTTGCCAGAAGTTGACCTCATCGAGGTCTTTTTCCTGTGAGAGAAACTCGAACCAGTCGCCGTCAGTAACGCCAATGAAGGCACGCATTCGATAACTTCTCTCTGAGCTGGCGCACCAAGGGTCCGGGGCGGGCGCGTGGGAGGCGAGTCTACCACGCACTTCGGGCGGCACCGCCCAGAGAATGCACTGCCAGCGGTAGTTGCTGCTACAGACTAGCCATCCATGCCGTCACGGGGATCCGTCGAGCAATACACCCACCAGCAATCCCGCCCCTCCCAGCTATAATCCCCGAAGACCCGGGTGGACATCCAGCGAGCCGGTCGTGTGCGCGCGCCCCCGGGGTGAAACGTGGGGTTCATGTTGGGCCTCTGTGGAGGTGGGCGATGAGGAACCGTGCGTTGAGTGGTCCAACCATTGTCATGGCGTTGCTGGTCCTGGCCGCGGCTGGGGGCTGCGGCGGGGGGAAGAATCCCCAGGTCACGCCGGGAACCGGGTCGGTGGGTATCCCGCCGGTTCCCGAGGATCTGGCACCGAGGGTCTACTACGCCGATGCCCGTTGGAACCGCAGCTGCGAGGAGGTGCCTTCGGGGCAGAACAACTGTGTCGACCTGCTGCGGCGTGAGGCGCGGCGGGTCCTGGTGAAACACATCCGCGAGGATGTGACGGGTGAAGAGAAAGACACCGGCGCCACGACGGTTCACGGTGGCCTCACCGAGGAGGACCTCCTCTATATGAGGGACTACCTCAGCAAGGTCGATGTCCCGCTGAGCCGGCAGTTGGAGTCGCCGCTGTTCAAGCTCCCCGACGGGCAGCACTACGCGCTGCGTCTGGTGACCGTGAAGTCCGAGACCGACTACATGGTCCTCAACGACATGATGCAGAAGGCGCAGGATGACGGCCGCGACGAGACGGCAAGGCATTTCGAGGAGTACCTCAAGGAGCGCTGGGGTAACAATGTCATCGACAAGTCCAAGATCGAAGACACCGAGCGCGAGGTGGCGGCCCACTTCAATCTGCTGTGGGAGAAGACACAGCCGCAGAAGTGACGCACGTGACGACTGCGGCAACACCGCCCCGGCGGCACGGGCCGGGGCGGCTTCGGCCTGCTCTCGTGCTGGCGCTCGCCCTCGGCCCGGCCTCCTTCATCGCGGCCGACGCGGCGGAGGAGTGCGCCTCGGCGGTGGCCTACACCTCCAAGCAGAAGAAGGCCGCCCGCGAGCGCCTCATCCTCGAGGCAAAGCAGCAGGCGCTGCACTCTCTCGCGCAGCGCGCCTGGTCGAGAGCGGTTGGCCTCGAGCTCGAAACGCGTAGCGCGCGCGTGGCTGGGGGCAAGGGCTCCCCCGTCGTCACCGAAGACCTCACCGTCATCGAGACGCTGCGCATCAAGTACCAGGTCGACGAGCTGCTGCAGGGCTACGACTACCGCATCGAGGAGCCCGCGAAGCACAACGTGAGGGTGACGTACTGCGTCCCGCTGGAGGTCTTCGAGGAGGCCAAGAGGAAGCTCAAGGAGCAGCGGGAGGAGTCGGTGCAGGCCTTCCGCGATCGCTTCGCCGCGCTCGACGACGCGATGCACCGGCGCGACTTCGACTACGCCGTGAGCGCGCTGCCGACGCTGAAGATCGAGGTCGAGAACGAGGTGCTGAGCCTCACCAACTATGTCAGCAAGCGTGACGGCAAGACACAGACGTTCCGTGCATGGCTGCTCGAATGGGACGGCGCGCTGGACAAGGGCACCGGCTGGGCGCGGTACCTCGTGGGCGAGGCGGGCCGCTCGATTGTGGACGGGCACCTCGGGCGCGCCGAGCAGTACCTCGACCAGGCGGCGCAGGCCGACAGGATGAACCCGGCCATCCACAACATGCGCCGCACCATCGAGACACGCCGCGCCGAGCGACGCGACGTGCTCGCGCGCGCCGAGGAGCTGGCCGCCGTCGGCCGGTTCAGCGCGGCCGACGCGGCGGTCTCAGAGGCCGAGCGAATGGACCTCGACGACCCGCGCACGATTCTGCAGAGCCGCCGGCGCATCGAGGCGCGGAGGGTCGAGTACCTCGCCTACAACCCGCGCCTCAGCGGCGTGTTCAGCTTCACGGTCGGGAGCCTCGGCGCGGATGTCGAGAGCAGCGGGGACCTCGTGCGCGAGGCGACAGGGCTGGAGGTGAGCGGGGGCTTTCCCCTCAGCTTCGGGGCCGCGGCACAGATGCGCGTTGGCCGCGTGTTCCTCATCACGGCCGGAGGCAGCTATGGCTCGACCTTCGGCGATCCCTCCAATTACTCCTCGGGCGAGGACTACATCGACCTCTATCAGCTCTCCACCGGGGTGGGCTTCGCGACGCCACGAACGGCACGCCGCTCGTGGAGCATCCAGATGCAGGGCGGGTGGGCATGGGAGTCGGTCGACGCGGCGGCCAATGTGCCCGACATGGACACCTCCGACTCGCGCACCGGCCTCTTCGCCCGCATCGGCGTGGAGTGGCGGCACCTGTCTCTCTTCGCCATGCACGGCTTCGGGTTCGACGACGATGAGCCGGATCCTGACTCGGTCATCGCCTGGTCCGATGGGTTACTGGTCGGCGCGGCGTTCGTGTTCTGATGCGCCTGGGTGCGCGGGCCTCCGGCCCGCTATCAAGGATGCGGATCATCGCGCTGCTGGGAGCAATGCTCCTCGCGTCGTGCTCCAGGCCCCCCACCTCCGTCGCAGTCACCCCCCGCGACGCGCTCGACCATTCGTACGCCATGCTCGCGGATGATCTGGCGTCATCCTGCGCCGGCCGCGTTCTTTTGAAGGAGCTCGACGCGGCATGGCGCAACCTCGGCCGCGATGTCACCCTGCCGATGCTGGTCCAGGAGCTGAAGCGGCACGTTCAGAGCAGGACCGGAATGGTGGTCGATGCTTCGGACACGCGCCTGCACGACTCCGCACTCGCCCTGCGCGAGGCCCCCACCGGTGAGTCGTGCATCTCGCTCGTCGCCGTGATGGGTCTGATCGACGAGTGGTCCGCCCGCGCCACCGGCACCAGCCTGCGCCGCGAGCCTTCCGAGAGGTTCCTCCTGAAGATCAATGACCCCGCGCGCCGACGCAAAAGGGGGCAGTCGGTTGACGCATGGCTGCAAGCGTGGTTCCCGCCTCTGCACGCCGATGCCCGCGAGAGCCTCGACTACCTCGTGGGCCCCGTGCGCGGCGATGCGGGGCGTACTCTGCGCCAGGACGGCGATCGGGTTGTCTGGCGCGCCCAGAGGGATTTGAACCCCCGACCTACGGATTCGAAGTCCGGCGCTCTATCCAGCTGAGCTATGGGCGCGCGAGGGGCGAGTTTATCACGGGGCAGGCCGATCTCCCGGCGCCCGAGAGGGAGTGATCGAGGCGCCGGGAGACGGCCGCGTTTGCTCGTGGTCCGCTACTAGTTCTTGCCGTTCCCCTTGCCGTTCCCCTTGCCGTTGCCCTTGCCGTTCCCCTTGCCATTCCCCTTGCCGTTGCCCTTGTCGTTGCCCTTGTCGTGCGGGTTCTTCCCCACCGCATTGCGGGCGTTGCGGCCTTCCTCGCTGGCGCGATAGTGCACACCGGCGATGTGGGGGATCCTCTCGCCGGCTTCGTGGCGCTCCCATGCGGTGGTCACGGACAAGCCGCTGTAGGCCGAGACCGTGCGGATGCCGACCCAGTAGCGGACATCGTCATCGTTGACGTAGCGGGGCTTCATCCTGTTGTGGTGCTTGCGCCAGTGCCCCCATGCCTTGCCGTAGGGAGGGCCGGGCGCGCGCGGCAGCTCGCAGAAAAGCGCATCCGGCCTGACGCCGTAGTGCGCCATGACCTCGAACCACGAGTACCTCTGCTGCCGGTAGGACCAGACCACCCTGATGTCCACGTCGGCGTGATGTGCGATGAACGCGAGCACGGGGTAATCGCGATCCGGATAGGGCATCTCGTAGAAGATCTCCTGGACATACTCGCGCGGCGCCGGATACGCCACGTTCGATGCGTGCAGGTAGACCTGCGTGTCGTCATCCCACTGCGGACGCCAGAGCACGCTCACGTCGAAACTGGTTCCGGCCGTTGCGGCGCTGAACGACAGAAGAGCGATCGAGAGAGCTACGAACCCACGGACGATTCTCATGGTTGGTGACCTCCACCATGGAATCTATCCGGATAGGGAGGCAGAGCAAACGAAACAGCCTCGCCAATCGCCCCTACGCCAACTTCACCGAAAGGCCAGAGGGTGACCAGAGGGGCGTGGATTCAACTGCAGAATGCGGCGTTGCACGAAAGTGGAGCACCCCGTGGGATTGCGGGCCGCGCCTCAGGGGGTGCAGAAACTCCAGTCAGCGACGTTGGTGCCGTTGCGGTGCGCGACGCAGGAGTTCATGTACTGGGACCCGTTGCAGCCGCAGACTTCCTGCTCCACGTCGGGGCAGACCTCGGGCCGCAGCGTACAGGTGCCAGTGGCGCCGCAGCTGAAGTCGGGCTTGGCGCAGTACTCCCCCGAGCCGGGGAACGGCCCCGAGAAACACTGGGCGTTGCTCGTGCACGGACCGCACTCCCCATTGTGATGGATGTTCACGCCTGCAGCGGCCGCTTCGCAGCCGTTGCCGTAGGTCATCGCATCGCAACCGCACACCGGGAGCCACAGGGTGATGCACCCCTGCGGTCGCTGCTGACATTCTCCCTGCCCGCCGCAGCCGCTGGTCTGGCAGTACTGATTTGTCGCGCACTGGGCGTTGGTCGTGCATGGGGTGCCGCACGCCCCGTCATGCCGGATGCTCACACCCGAGTTGGCTGCCCAGCAGGCGTTCTGGTAGGTCTGTCCGTCGCAACCGCACACAGGATCGATATGGGTGGTGCAGACCTCCGGACGCGTGGTGCAGAGCCCCGTGGCACTGCACGCGCCGTCAGGCTTGGCGCAGTATTCACCAGCCCCGCATACGAAGTTCCCGAGGCACTCGAGGCGGCACTCGCCGTTGTACTGGATGTTCGCGCCCGCGGCGGCAGCATCACAGGCATTGCTGTAGGTGACGCCACCGCAGGCGCACACGGGGAGCCACACGTCGGGGCACGCCGTCGGTGGCCGGGCGCAGACTCCCTTGCCCGCGCAGTTGCCGGGCGCCTTGCTGCAGTAGAGCCCGCCGGCGCAGTCGGTGTCCGCCGTGCAGGGATGGCACGCGTGGTGATGCGGGCGGTCGGACTGGGCGCTGGTCTGGCCGGGGAAGCTCTCCCCGTCGGTGCGCGTCCCCGTCGCTACGTAGAAGGCGATGTGACCGAGCGGCGGCGTGTAACCATCCATCAGCGTTCCGGTGGTCCGGTCGCACCAGCGGGAGGCCCCCGCAACTCCGGCCATGTCCTGGGTGTAGATGCCTGCGGAGACCATCACGTCGACCTCTCCCCGGTAGACGTTGAAGGCGCCGTACATGACATCCATCTCATACCTGACGGTGCCGTCGGGGAGCAACTCGACGTCGATGCGACCGTCGTTGAGGTCGCACACGAAGGCGTCGCCCTGGTTCTGGGGAGGAGGCGGGTCCGAGGTGTCCTGAGGCTGGCCGCCCCCCGCGAAGGTCGTCAGCGTGCCCGGCACGAGAACCGCGAGGACCAGAAGGAGAAGACGTCCAATGGGCCGGTTCATGGGGAAGCCCTTCCGTCCTTTTTATACCCCTGTCTGCCGGGTGTGTCAATGGGTGTTCTGCCCGCCGGGGCCGGCTCTGTAGCTGCCATCCAGGGCTCGCGCGATGTAACGAACCATCCGCTCTTGCGACAAACCAGGACAACCGGTAGGATGGCCTCCCGGGCCGAGAGCGGGACGATGCCAAAGATCAGGAGCCCGTACTTCTTCTGGATCATGCTCCCCATGGGGCTGGTGAGCCTGAGCGTCGCCGCCCCGGACAGGGCCGTCTCCCTCGAAAGCGCACCGACTGAGCTGGCTCCCGGCCAGATCCTTCTCGACCCCGACGGACGCCAGATCCCGTCCCGCTTCGCGGGTCCCGACCGCGCCGTGGCCCGGCTGAAGGCGCGCTCCGCGAACCCCCGGTCCCTGGCCAGCGCGGACTTCGACGAAGATGGCGTGCCCGATGTAGTGGCGGGATTCGCAGATGGGACCGCGGGGATCTTCACTCTTCATCGCGGCAACGTCGACGCCGTTTTCCCGAACACATCGGAGGCGAGAAAGCGCGCGGCGGAGGGAACACTCGTAGAGGCTCCCTTCCTGCCGGACGTCGATGCCTTCGAGACTCCCGAACCGGCCGACTACATCGGCGCCGGCGACTTCGACGCGGACGGGCACTGGGACGTCGTGACGGCACGCCGCGGTGGGACTGTGTTGTTCCTGCATGCCGGAGATGGAACCGGAGGGTTCACCGCACCGGAGAGAATCCCCCTCCCCGGCCCCATCACCGCCTTCGTCGCCGGCGAAGTCAACCGCCGCGACGGGCTGACCGATATCGTCGTGGCCATCGAGGAGGAGGCCGGCGCCAGGGCCCTCGTCTTCGAGGGGCCTGAAGGAGCCCTGCGAGGAGAGCCCGAGGTCATCGCGCTTCTCTCGACGGGGACGGCCCTCGTGCTCGGGCAGATCGACGACGGACATGAGGTGGATCTGATGATCGCGGCGGGCGACGAGCTCGTCGTCGTGCGCGGGAGGGATCGCCGGCTGTCGCTCGACGCGATCCGCCGCGCTGAAGCCGCGCCGCTCGCGTCCGAATCGATCTCACTCCCCTTCCGCGCCGTCTCGCTGACCCTTGGGGATTTCGATGCCGAGCCCGGCACTGATGTGGCCCTGCTCGACGAGACCGGGCGTGTGTACATCAGCGCTGCGGTTGCCCTGAAAAAGCTCGCCGACGGTTCCTCCGTTTCGTTCCAGGCCGCAAACGGTGCGGCGGCGGCCGGAACGCGGCTCATGAGCGCGGGCGTCTCGAGTCGGAAAGGGGACGATCTCCTCCTCATGCAGCCCGGCCATCGTGGCCTGAGGTTCTGGAACCCGGATGGCGGCTGGCCATCAGGCGCCATCGCTGCCACGGGGCCCGACCGCGGGCAGCGGCCCATCATGGAGGAAATGCCCCTCGGCGCCGAGCCGGCGGCCCTCCTGCCGATGCGGCTGAACCGCGACGCGATCCCCGATCTCGTGGTCGTGAGCGAGGGCCAGACCGCCCTCTCGATTATCCCATCGACCTCGCTTTTTACGCACGTCGTCACCAACATCAACGACGGGGGGCCGGGGTCGTTGCGCGCCGCCATCCTCGAGTCCGCTCCCACCGACAGCATCGAGTTCAACATCCCCGGTCCGGGACCGCACATCATCGTCCTGGGGTCCCCGCTCCCGGTGATCGACAAGCTCACCATCGACGCCACCACCCAGCCCGGCTTCGCGGGCACGCCCGTCGTCGTGCTCGATGGCCACCTCGTCACGCTGGCGCTGGACGTCGCGCGCGACAGCCTGATCCGTGGCCTCGTCATCAACCGCGTCGGAGAGGCCACGGCAGGCGTGGACGGCATCGCGATCCGAGCCATCGACGACAACGTCATCGCCGGGAACTTCATCGGCACCGACCACAACGGGATGGCGGCGCTCCCCAACGACTCCGGCATCCTCGTGGAGAATGGGAACATCGTGGGGGGGACAACATCTGGGGCGAGGAACCTCATCTCGGGCAACCTGGACTACGGGGTCCGGCTGGCCGGGAAGGACACCCTCGTCGCCGGTAATCTGATCGGCGTCGCCATCGACGGAGCCACCGAGCTGTCGAACTTCAACGGCATCGAGCTCTCGCAGCTTACTGTCCTCTTGAGCCGGGAGAACCGCATCGGCGACGCCACCGCGGGTGCGACCAACGTCATCTCCGGCAACACGAACTCAGGGATCGTCGAGACGACCACATCGGGGGGCGGCCACCTGATCCAGGGGAATTTGATCGGAACGGACGCAAGCGGGACGATGCCTGTCACGCTGCTCACGGCAAACAGAGAAGGCATCAATCTGTTCGGAGCGGGATTCAACACGATCGGCGGAACGTCGCCGGCGGCGCGCAACGTGATCTCCGGCGCCGGGGCAGGAGTGTACGTGCAGCTGGTGAGCGGCTCGGGGAGCCTCATCCAGGGAAACGCCATCGGGACCGACATCACCGGCACCGCCGCCATCAACAGCATGGACGGCATTGGAGTCCTCAACGAGGGTCCGCCGACGGTCATCGGTGGGGCCGTTCCTGGAGCCCGGAACCTGGTCTCGGGCAATGGAACCGGGATCAAAATCCACGAGTTCGGCTTACCGGGGAGCATCATCCAGGGCAACTGGATCGGCGTCGATCAGTCAGGAACGGCGCCCGTTCTAAACGTCGTCGGGATCCAACTCGCAGAGAACACGCTGGTCGGCGGCATCGACGTGAACGAAGGCAACGTGATCTCCGGCAATCGGAGAGGCATCGAAGTGGAGGGCGGAAGCTCGCGGATCACGGCCAATCGCATCGGAACCGACATCTCGGGCACCATCCCGATCGGGAATCAGTTTGTCGGGATCCGCACCACCGAAGAAGCGGTGGGCAACATCATCGGCGCGGGTCAGCCCGGCGAAGCCAACATCATCGCGTACAACGGCACCGCCGGGGTCTCGTTGTGGGACGATGATGGCCAGGTGGTCCGGTACAACGCGATCTTCGACAACGGCGGCCTGGGGATCGACCTGGACGTGGAGGGGGTGCTCCCGAACGATCCCCTCGACCACGATGGCGGGCCCAACAACAATCAGAACTACCCCGTCCTGACCTCCGCCGAGAGCATCGGCGGGCCGCTGGCGGCCGCGGGCTCGCTCAACAGCGAGCCGAGCAGCAGCTTCATCCTCGACTTCTACGCGAACGACGACTGCGATGCTTCGGGTCACGGAGAAGGGCAACGCCACGTGGGCACCACCAACGTTGTCACGGACGCCTTCGGGAACGCGACCTTCTCGGTCCTGCTGGGGGGCCCGGTGAGCGCCGGTCAGTTCATTACGGCGACCGCGACGCATCAGACCAACGGAACGTCCGAGTTCTCCCAGTGCCGCCTCGCCGTGGGGATTCCGCCCGGGCTCGTGACCCCCGTCTTCTTCGAGGGGCCGGTGGGCACCAGCCTGGCATGGGAGGCCACGGTGGGGTCCATCTACTACCACACCTACCTTGGCGGCCTCGGGACCCTGCCGGCTCTTCTCACCGGCGCCATCGATTCCTGCCGCCGCTGGACGACGACCGATCTTGCGACGGGCAATGTCCTGACCGAGAAGCCGCAACCCGGCGGGCTGCTGTGGTATCTAGTGACGGCCGAGGGTGCCTACGGCGAGGGCTCCGCGGGCGACGCCACCGCCGGGCCGCGACAGCTCGACTCATCCGGCGACTGCCCCGGGACGTGCACGCACGACAAGTGCACCCCCGGCGGCTCGCTCGACCCGCAATACTGCGACGCCTGCGTCTCCAGCATCTGCGGAGTGGACACGTACTGCTGCACCATCCTGTGGGACGGCTTCTGCGTCGAGAAGGCACGGACCGTCTGCGGCAGCCTCACCTGCGACGACAGCCGCGGCCAGTGCGCCCACTCGCTCTGTGAGGAAGGAAGCAAGCTCGTCTCCAAGTGCGACGACCCGCCGATCGCCCCGAGCTGCGTCGCGCAGATCTGCGCCGCCGACCCCTTCTGCTGCGAGCAGAGCTGGGACGCCACCTGCGTCGGCGAAGTATCGCTGTGCGGGTTCAACTGCGACTGATTAACTTCAGGTCCAGTTTCAGGAGCTTCGGTGGCAGCGGATCTGGAACAAGGGCCTTCGCTCCATTGGTCGCGGCCGAGGCAGCACGTTCCAACTATTAGCTAGAAGCTGGTGCAACCGAAAGCGCCCGGCTGCCGCTTCAGCGGGTCCCGTCCAGAGTGAACGCCACCGTGATCGTCATCACCACCTTCACCGGCTTGCCTCGCAGGATCGTCGGCTTGAACTTCCACTGCTTGACCGCCTCCACCGCGGCGGCGTCGAACCTGGGATTCGACTTCACCACACCGGCTCCCGCCACATTCCCATCGGTTCCGATCTCAACATCTACGACGACCCTCCCCTCGACGCGTTTCTTCTTCGCCTCCTCCGGGTACTTCGGGGGGACGTAGTGGATCCGCTCCGGGGCCGCGACGTCCCCACCCACTCTCACCGTCCCCGCGGCGTCGGCTCCTGCACAGACACCACCAGCGGTGAGCAGCATGATCGTCACGGCACCAGCGGCCACCAGGCACGCCTTCACTCTTCCTCGCATCGCAGGTTTCATGGGAACACCTCCACTCGACGCTACAGGGTTTCTCCGCGCCTATTGTCGGGCGACGTTCCCACCGAGGCAAGGAGATCCCGCTGCAGGTGTTTAATATGGGCAGGAGGGCGATCGAGGTTCAGCAGGGGCCGTTGTGGGCGACGGCTGTCCCCGCACGCCAGGCCTCGCATTCGTTGTTGTAGCCCGCTCCGTCGCAGCCGCACACGATGGCGATGTGATGAGTGCAGGCACCCGGACGCGGCGGGCAGACTCCGGTGCTTCCGCACGTGTCCGTCGCCTTGCCGAAAGGGGCCGGCAGGTTCCCTTCCATCGCCGCCGGCATGCCGCGGATTGTACTAAATAACACATTGTTCTTTAGTAAAGAACATACTAGTATTTAGAGCATGAAAAGAGCCCCTGAAACCCACCTGGACCAGTACTTGGCCCACCTTCGAGAACTGCCATTCATCGAGGATGTCAGGCTCGAGCGATTGGAGCCGGCAGGCACCCGTGGGCCAACGTTACGGCCGGATGCCATCGCGGTGCTGCGCACTGCGCGTGGGAAACACAGGTTCCGCGTCGAGATCAAGCGCACCTTTCTCACCGAGCCGCTCGTGAGGGCGCTGGTGGCCAGACTCCATGCGACACCGGGTGACCCGTGGTTGCTGTTCACACTCTACCTGCCACCAAGGCTGGCTCACATCTTGAACGAGGCTCAGATCTGCTACGTCGATGAGCCGGGTAACTGCCGGATGGCGATCGGTAAAGACCATCTGGCAACGATTGAGGGGCGCAAGCTGACAAGGAAGGATCCACGCGGCCGGGGCATGGGGGTGCCGGGGCATCAGATCCTGTTCGCGACCCTCGCCGATGAAGATCTGCTCAACGTCCCGATTCGTCAGTTCGCGAAGGTCGCCGCAGTCGGCAATACCGCCGTCACTCACGCTCTTGAAAAGCTCTGGGCAGAGGGGTTCATCGCGAAGGGAGCCACGCGTCGCCACCTGGTGAATTACGAGCTTCTTCTAGAGAGATGGCTAGCTGGCTACGCGAACCTCGTCCGTCCTCGCATGATGGTGGGTACTTTCCATGTTCAAACCCAGAACCCCACGGATACGGAGCATCTCATTGAAAACGCGCTAAAAGACACGCTCACTTGGGCATGGGGTGGCGGCGCGGCGGCGATGCGACTGACGAAGCACTACCGTGGGAAAGAAACTGTACTTCACGTACAGGACCCTCCCCATGATCTTCCTCAGCGCATTCGAGCCATTCCTGCAAAAGAGGGGCACATCACAATACTGAAAACGGCAGGAAAACTCGCCTACCAAGGAGCGGCACCAAGAACTGTTCACCCGCTGCTCGTCTATGCTGAGCTGCTCGCGGCCAACAACGAGCGCGCGCGTGAGGCCGGGGAGGAGATCCGCCTGAAGTACCTGAGGCAGCAACCGTGATCAGGTTTACCCCCGAACAAGTCCGAACCATGGAGCGCCTGACATCGCTGTGGTCGGGCAACAAGATAGTCCTCGTTGGCGCATCGGCTTTGAGCTGCTTCCTCGATATGAATTGGAGACAGACGCATGATCTGGACGTTTCTGTTGCGATCTCTCTGGAACAGTATCCGCGTGCCCTGACGACTCTGGCCGGCTGGACCAAGGACCCTATGCTCGAACCCAGATGGCACTCACCTGACGGTGTGAGAGTGGACATCATCCCCGCCGGGACAGAGGAATTGGTCGCCCGCAGAGTCGTCTGGCCGGAGACACAGTGGCTCATGAACCTCACTGGATTCCGTCTAGCGTTCGAGCGAGCCATAGTCGTGGAGATAGGAAAAGGCGTGAGCGTCAGGGTTGCTCCGCCAGAGGTCGTCGTCCTGCTGAAGATGGTCGCCTATCAGGACAGACCGCAAGAAAGAGAGCGAGACCTCGAAGACATCGGGCATGTCCTCGATCGGCTGGTCGAGGCCGATGCCGATGAGAGATTCACCGACAAGATCATCGAGAAGGCCATTGCATACGAGCTAATCAGCCCCTACGTCGTCGGCAAGCGACTCTCGCTGGTAGTCAATAGCGAGGAACGCCGTTCCGTCATGGAGTTCATGAAGAAGGTTCAAAACGAAGACGACGCCGATTTGACCCAGGTGAAGATGGCAAGCGCCAATCCCTGGCGAGGTGATGCCGAAGCCTTACTCGGAGCAATCCGAGCGTTTTCAGAGGGGTTCGCACCGAGAGCAATGTGATTCGATGTCCAGGCCGTACCGCCTCACCCCTTCAGATACCGCTCGAACCATTGCACGATGGCGACGGTGGAGCGCACCTTGTTGATCTCCTTGTCCCAGCCGTGCCCTTCGTCGGGAAAGAGGATGTACTCCACCGGAACGCCCCGCTTCTTGAGGCTTTCCACCACCTGCTCGGCCTCCACCACCGGGACGTTGGTGTCGTTGGCGCCGTGCAGCACGATGGTGGGGGCCTTGACGCGATCCACCTTGTGGATCGGCGAGAGCCGCCGCAGCATGTCTGCCTCTGTGTTGGGGTCGCCGTACTCGACGGTGGAGATGGCGGCCATCCAGGGCTCGGTGTTGGCGAAGAAGGTCTCGAAGTTGACCACTCCGAAGAGGTTCGCGCCGGCGGCGAAGGTGTCGGGGAACTCGGTCAGGCCCGCCATCACCATGTAGCCGCCGTACGAGCCTCCCATGATGCCGATGCGCTTGGGGTCGGCCACCTTCATTGCGACGACCTTGTCCACGCACGCGGTGATGTCCTTCACGCCGTCCACGCGCAGCGCTCCGTTGTCGAGGTTCACGAACTTCTTGCCGAACCCCGATGACCCGCGCACGTTGGGGGAGAACACCGCGATGCCGCGGGCGAGAAGCGCCTGGGTGGTGCTGCTGAAGCTCGGGCGCGCCTGCCCTTCCGGCCCGCCATGGAACGACAGCACGATGGGGCCGGGGCCCTGCGCCCCCTTGGGCCGGTAGAGCCATCCGGAAAGATCCAGCCCGTCGTGCGCCTTGAATCGCACCAGCTCGGGCTTGATCATCTCGTCGAGCTGCACGCCGGGATGCTGGCTGTGGGTCACCTGCGTCAGCTTGCCGGTGGCGCGCTCGAGCACCCAGATGTCCACCGGCGCCGCCGCGCCCGACAGGGTCACCGCGAGCCGCTTGCCGTCGCGCGAGAAGACGATGCCGCCGGCGATCTCGGCGGGCAGAGCCGGAGCATGGGTCACGCGCCTGGTCTTCACGTCGAAGAAGTCCAGCTCGCTGCGCCCCGCCGCGTTCCACAGCAGCGCCGCGGTGCTCCCGTCGGCGGTCAGGTCGATGGCCTGCAGCTCCGCGTCATCGCGCGCGAGGAGCCTTTCGATCGGGCCGGGCTTCCCCTTCTCGTCGATCTTCACCTGCGCCAAGACAGCCCGGTCGCTGTCCTTATTACTGATGAGATAGACCGTGCGCCCGTCGGGCGAGAAGATGCCGCCGTTGAATGTGCCCGGAGGCTCGTGCGGCGTCAGCAGCGCCTCACCGCCGCTGGCGATGTCGATCAGGTAGAGGTTGCTGTCGCTGCGGCTCTTCATCCTGTAGAGCACGGCGCGCGCGCCGTCGTCGCTGACGTCGTTGAGCTGGCCGATCCCCGTGTTCTTGGCGATGCGGCGCAGCCCGTCGCGCCCGCGCTCCCAGATGAAGGCGTCCATCGCCCGCGGGTCGTCCTTGTTGGAGGCGATCGTCAGCCACTTGCCGTCGGGGCTCCAGTCGCCGATCCAGTTGTTGTCCTTGCCGCCGGCGGTGAGCCGCTGCAGGCCCGTGCCGTCGGGGCGGATGAGATAGACCTGCTGGTTCATGCCGCCGCCCGGGGCGAGGCTGAATGCCAGCCAGTCCCCCTGCGGCGCCCAGGTCACGGAATCCACATGGTCGTCGAGGCTCGTGACGCGCTGCGGCCAGCCGCCGTCGGACGAGACGGTCCAGACCTGCGGCACACCGGTCAGGTCGGTGACGAATGCCAGCGTCTTGCCGTCGGACGAGAAAGAGGGCGAGAACGCCGAGCCGATCTTCGCCATGCGCGCCACGGTGGCCGCGAGGTCGTCGGTGGCGGCCGTTGCTGTGTCGCTGGCGGCGTTCGTTGTAGTCGGTGGAGGCGCAGCATCGGCCGCCGCCAGCGCCATGCCTGTGCCCGCCATCGGCGGAAGGAGAACGAACATCAGGAGCAACAGGAGCGACATGGTGGAGCGCGTCTTCGCGCGCGCGGGCTGGTTCATCCCAACCTCCTAGGGCTTCTATTCCTTCAGATAGGGGGCGACCGGAAGGCCGTTGCTCTTCCCCTGAGCTACAGGCGACTGAGGCGAATCGTACTACAGAGGCGGGGAAACGCGAACCATGCACATCGCTCGGAGCACGGGCGCCGCCGCGGGCGCAATGACCATGGACCCGAGTCCTGCTCAGGTTCGCTGGACGGGATCAGGGGGATGTGGAACCTGGGGTATAATCGCTCACTCGAAATGGACGAGCGCGATCCGTTGGCGAGTGCGGCGAGCGACGCCGGCGACCCCGTCGTGCGCTCCGTCGGTGAACTTCCCGATGCGCGATCGGCCTGGAGATTCTACTGGCTGAGCGTCGCCACCTTCGGGTTCTATCTGCTCGCCTGGATTCATCATGTAGCCAGGCGGGCGTGGCCTGCACGCCGCTATTCACTCGGCCCGATTCCTCTGACGCTGGGCTGTCTCTGCATCCCGGTATGCGCGGGCTTTCTCTACGACTGCGAGGTGCAGATCAGGGGTGTCGCCCAGCGAGGCATCGGCCGGCCCGGGAGAATCGGCGGTGTCGTTCTTCTCTACCTGATGATCGTGGTCGCCTTCGGGCTGACGCCCCTGCGCCTGTTCTGGATCGTCCCGCTTCTGCTGCTCCCTGTTCCCTTCGTCCTGATCCAGAGGCGGATCAATGCGCTGCACAACATCGGGGCGGCGGATCCCCACACCAGGATCTCGTACAGACCGGTGCAGCGTGTGATCGTCGGTATCGGCACGCCGTTGCTCGCGGCGGGTTTGTGGTTCATCGACGTGCCGAGATACCAGCAGAGTTTCTCCCCCTCGCTTGCCGCGGGCGCGGCGATCCCTGAGAAGGACGCTGTCTACACTCTGACAATGCCGAACGCCTCCTGGCGCCATGTCCGGCAGGGAAGTCTGGGGGAGGGCTCCGACCTCGAGCTGAGCGGGCCCGGCGAGGAGACCTGGCTCGTCACTTACACGCGTCAAGCCGATGAGGAGGCGCTGGAGGCAAGCGTCGCACAGAGAAGGGCGATGATCTTCGGGTCGGGCAATGTCACGGCTTATGAGGAAGTCCGACTCTACCTCGACGCGGCTGAGCATCACCCGATCTCGATCGCGGACTACTACCTGGAGAACGGGATTGCCGGACACGAGGCCTACGTTGTCGCCACGGCGCTTCTGGAAGACAGAGTGGTCGAGGTGATCGGCTATACGGCAGAACCCCGAGTCCACCTGTCCGAAGTCAAGCAGCTCGTCAAGAGTCTCGCGATGCGGCGGGAGGAGCCGTGATCGGCGCGCTCCCACTGGTCATCATCCTGTCGGCGGGCGGCTTCACGCGAGTGCCGTCGCATCCCTGGCTGTACATGTCAGCCTCCAGGCCGGCGACGCCACTCCCGGACAGCGAGCTGCGGCCGAACTCCGACCGTCTCGAAGCCCTGGTGGCCGAGGGACATCCGTACGTCGACCTCTTCTCCCGGATCGATCTGGAGATCAACTCGGACGGAACAGTGTCAGAGCGCAAGCTGATCGGGCGCCATTTCCTGACCACGGAGGGGATCCAGGAGGCCGGCACGACGACCTTCTCCGCCCGCTCCGAGGTCGAGAAACTCTTCATCGAGGAGGCCTACATCAGGCTTCCTGACGGCTCCATCCGCCATCTCGACCTCGCTAACATCCAGGTGTCCACCACGACGACACCTAACGTCTTCTCGGATGTCCACCACGTGGCCCTACCGTTCGAGGGTCTCGTCCCGGGCAGCACCACCGTCATCAGGAGTACGCGTGTACAGAGGACGACAGAGTGGCCGCTGCCATGGTCTGAGGTCTACCCGACGCGAGGGTTCGCGCCCATCCTCGACTTCGAGCTGAACATCGCCTGGGACGCGGATGTCCCGACTCCCTCATGGGTCTCCGACGCAGCCGATCTCACCTGCCGCGAGGCGGGCCATAGGCGCCTTCGTTGCACCGCGCGCGATGTCCCTCCGCTGGATCTCGAGCCGGGCATGGCCAGCTGGATCGAGGCGGTGCCGCATCTCGTCGTCTCCAGGCCACAGTCCTGGGGCGACATTGCCCGCACCGAGCTTCAACTGATTCAGGAGAGCCTGTCCATGGGGCCCGTCGTTGCGGGCGTCGGAAAACTGCTCGACGGTGCCACGGACCAGATGGAAAAGCTCCGCCGCATCCATCGTTTCGTGGCTGACGACGTCCGGTACGTTGCCTTGCTTCACGGCAAGTCCGCCATCGCCCCTGCGCCCCCTGCCAGAACCCTCGAACGACTCTACGGCGATTGCAAGGGGAAGGTGGCGCTGTTCCTGGCGCTCGCCCGTCAGGCCGGATTGGAGGCGTATCCGGTCCTGGTGGCCACGGATCGGATCACGCCGTCGAAGCTGCAGGCGCCAAGTTGGAAGTACTTCGACCACATGATCGGATGTGCGGATCTGCGGGAACCCTCGCGGACGATCTGCATGGATTTCACCTCGCCTTACACGCAGACGGGCGATCTGCCGGCGGCGCTCTACGGCGCCGTCAGCTACGTCCTCAGGGATATGAACGACATTCCGCATGCCATCGACCGGCCACAATTCGTCTGGGACATCGACCTCGAATCAGAGAACGAGATTCGATGCAACGGGACGATTGTTGAGCGACTGACACGCCGGTTCACAGGCCCCTCGGCGGCCGAGATGAGGTCGGGCCTGCGGGGAAGGTCGAAGGATGAACGCCAGAAATGGGCGTTGGAGAGTTATCGATCCGTCATCGGCAGCCGGTATGAGCCCACGTTCGAGCTTCGGGGCATCGACGACGTCCAGGAGCCGATCGCCATCGCTTCGACGACGGAGTTCGAAGGCGAAGCCCTGGTGGACATGGACGAATACCTGGAACCCGATGCATGGCTGAACCATTATGCCGGCTGGTTCGAAACGTCGAACCAGACGCACCCCTTTGTGCTGCAAGGGGTGAGAATCCGGAGCAAGAGCAGCTACGCGATCTGCGAGGATCGAACCATGAGGTTCGTCGGAGCAAGACTCGATCTGTACGGCGCCTTCGGGAAGCTGACCCGATCCTATCGCCGTGGCGCCCACGACGTCACCGTCGAGACTCTCCTCGAATTGCCGAGCCGCGAGATTCAATCCCAGGACCTCGACAGGTATCGCCGCTTTCTTTCGACCTCTCTCGCTCAGACGAACATCTGGTTCAGGACACGGAAGGATGGGAAACCGCTGCCATGACGCTCTTCGCGAGCCTGCCCTACGACACGGAGTCTCGATCGGCGCCGGCGCGACATCGGTGGTTTCCCGATCTCTACCTGCGCCCGGACGAATACTTCAAGTCGGTCGTGTCGTCCAGACAGACCTTTCCCATCCTTTTGATGTGGCTTTGTGGGATCGCGCCGGCCCTCGAGCGCGACCAGACGCGGCGTCTCATGGGAGACATACTGGAACACGTCAACCTATTTCGAGGGCCGCTTGGCTCGTGGGTCGCCCTCTGGACGGGTGCGATCATCATCGGCGCTTTCAGCGGAATTCTCCTATGGCTCATCGGTGGATGGTGGTTCAGAATGCGCCTGCTGCTCTCGGGTGCTCACAACCCCGATCCCTTGTCGGCCCGGCTCGTTTACATCCATGCTTACTCGGCCTGGGCGATACCCTTCATCGTTCTCCAGCTGACTTTGGTTACCCGTTACTTCTCGGCCTTACAGGCACGCCCGGATACCTCCTTCTGGCTGACGAACCTCGTTCTTCCCTTCTGGTCGATCTATCTCAGCTACCGAGGCGCCGTGAGCTGCTTTGAGGTCCGACGCACCCCGGCGAGAGTATGGTTTCTGATCCTCCCCTCGGGACTGTTCTCTCTTGTCCTTGTCCTGCTGTTGGTCAGCGGCTTTGCATCGGCTTATTTCTAATCCACAGATCCATTGGGGTGGGTCAGGTGGCGCGCCCGGCAGGATTCGAACCTGCGGCCCACGGCTTAGAAGGCCGTTGCTCTATCCCCTGAGCTACGGGCGCGTGACGGGGATCGTACTACAGAGGCTGGACTTACGGTTGCGTCGGAGGACGATGTCTTGGCGGGAAGCGATGTGACCGCGGGGGTGACCCCTCGACTGGTCGCTTCGATGGCGTCCACCTGCGCGGGCGATTCGAGCCCGGGGTCCTCCTCGGCGGGGGTGCAGCGGACGCTGGCCGCGGCATGCCCCTGAGGGTCTGACCCCAAAGGATGATCTGTCTTGACCGATAACGTGCCCTCCGGTAGCGTATGCGGCTGGGGAGGGACACCCGGCCCGGAGTGTGGGCCTCCTGACGGCTCGCCGCCGCGCACCCCCCGGCTGCGCCGATGCCGCATGATCCTGGCCGGCCTGCCGGCCCGCCGCGGTTTTTTGGTTCGCATTCCGGCCGCGCGTCGTTGGAATTCACAAGAATCTGAGCGGTGATGGCGGACGAAACGCGGCTTCGGGAGATGAGCTTCGCGCGGGGCTATCAGGAGCTCGCGTCGATCTTCCGCTTCGTCGACGACTTCTTCGACGCCGAAAGTATCGACCGCAAGCACCGCGCCGTTATCTATCTCGCGGTGGAGGAGCTCTTCACCAATATGGTGAAGTACCACCCGAATAATGACCAGAAGATCGTCGTGGCGCTGCGCCACGCCGGTCGTGAGCTTTCCGTCAGCCTGACCGATTTCGACGTGGACCGCTTCGACCCCACGAGCCGACCGGACGTGGACGTCTCGCTGCCTCTGGACGCGCGGCGCCCCGGGGGGCTCGGGATCCACCTCATAAAGGTGCTGACGGACCGGGTGGAGTACGAGTACGTGGACAGGCGCAGCACCACGACCTTCTTCAAGACGCTGGAGTGAACGGCATGCTCGACATCCGCGAGGGGGATCAGGGAGAGATCATCCTCTCCGGTCGATTTGACGCCTCCCAGGAGGCCAAGGCGGCGGCCTTCTTCCAGGGTGTCACTGGAAGCAGGGTCCTCGACTTCAAGGATCTCGAGTACATCTCCAGCGCGGGGCTCGGCACTCTTCTCAGCGTGCAGAAACGGCTCGGGAAAGCCGGGGACGAGCTCAAGATCATCAATGCCAACAAGCACATCCGCGACGTCTTCCTTTATTCAGGCCTCTCCCGGATCTTCGAGATCGATGCCGCGCCCAGCTCCTGAGCCCCACCATCGCGCCGCGTCCCGCGCCCTGCCCACCAACCTTCAGGGGCCTCGGGTTGTATTTGATGAGTGAGGCGGCCGGGGATCTCGAGCTGATCGACCGGTGCCTCGGTGGCGACCGCGACGCCTTTGCATTGCTGGTAGAGCGGTACAAGAAACCGGTGTACAACGTCGCCTACCGGATCCTCGCGGACGCCGAGGAGGCCCGCGACGTGACCCAGGCGGTTCTCATCAAGGCGTGGCAGAACCTGGGGCGGTACGACAGGGCTTTTCGCTTCTACAGCTGGATCTACAAGATCGCAATCAATGAAGCCATCAACGCGCTCAAGAAAACCCGTCGTCTCGAGTCCCTCGAAGAGGCCGGAGCCATGGCCGACGGTACCGACCCCGAGCGTGTCCGGGCGCAGGCCGAGCTTGGGGACCGGGTCCAGAGGGCGCTGATGACGCTCAAGGCGGAGTACCGCGTGGTGATCGTGCTGAAGCACATGCTCGATTGCACTTACGACGAGATGGAATGGATCACGGGCGTGCCCGAGAAGACGATCAAATCGCGGCTCTTCACCGCGCGTCGCCTCCTGCGCGAGCGCCTCGTGCAGGAAGGAGTCCGCTGATGCCCGTAGACCCGACGATCGAGGATCTGATCCTCCGCGAGGTCGACGGACGCGCCTTCCCCGAAGAGAGCGCCCGTCTGCGCGAGATCGCCTCTGGCGACAGGGCGGTCGGCGAGGAGCTCCAGGGGCAGCGCGAGATCGCATCGATCCTCGCCCACGTCCCGCGGCTGGACGCCCCGCCGGGCCTCACGCGGAAGGTGATGGACGCTCTCCCCGCGGCCTCGACGCCCAGCGGCGGATCCTTCTTCCCCCGTGGCGGGCGGGGGGGCGGCCGAACCATCCACTTTCTCTACGCCGCGGCGGCAGGTCTGTTCGTGGGCACCATCATGGGTCCATGGCTGATGGCGCGGCTGTCGCCGCAGACCCCGGCTGATCAAGGAGTCATGGTGGGGGGGATGACACCGAGGGAACCCGGACGTGCGGTCGAAGGGTCGGCACGGGTCGACCTGCCCGGGGCCCCCGCCATGGCGCGGCTGATCCGGGACGGGAACGGATGGGTGGTCGAAGTCCAGCGCAACGCCGAGGATGGGCTGTCGGTCACCGTACTGTTCGATCCGGATGCGTTCACCGTTTCCGCATTCAGGCCAGAGGGGCACGCCGGGCGGCTTCAGGTCGGCGACGGGGAGGCCTCATGGCGTCAGGAGGGCTCCCAGCGGACCGCCCTCGAGCTGAGCCGGATCGGCCCCGGGGAGTCGGCAATCAGGCTGAGGTTCTCGGCGGCGGGGAGCGAGTCTCCGGGTGAAGGGGCGCTCCTGGTGCCGTGATGTCCGGGATTTGAGGTTCGCGGGGGACCAACCAATGCGTCGTCCCGCTTGTATTGAATACAGCGTCTGATGTAAAAGATTAGGTGGGGAGCCCGGCCAGTCGGGCATGGATGAAAGGGGAGCAATGACAACCAGCGGTGGGAAGGGCAAGTATCTGGTGATCAGCGGCGTGGCGGTGGTAGCCGCCTTCGCCGTCGCCTATTTTGGCTTCCAGTGGCCGCCCGACGAGGGTACGGCCGGGGCCATCGGCGCCGCCAAGCGCCACCGGACGGAGCAGATCACTGATAAAGACGTCGTGCTCGCCGAGAGCGAGCTGCACACCTTCATGCAGGGCGACGTCTTCAACCGATTGATCCACGACCCTGATTCCCTCAAGATCATCGGCAGCGACTCGTTCCAGAAGGCCGTCTCTCAGCCCGCCGTGCGGACCGTGCTGGCGAGCCCCGAGTTGCGTGCCATTCTTGCGGACGCCGCCCTGGTGGAAGCGCTGAGCAGCCCCGAGATGCAGACGATCTTCCAGGACGCGGTCTTGTTCCGGACGATCTTCCAGGATCAGGCCATCGTGGAAGCGCTGAGCACCCCGCAGGTCCGGACGATCTTCCAGGATCAGGCCATCGTCGAAGCGCTGAGCACTCCGCAGGTCCGGACGATCTTCCAGGATCAGGCCATCGTCGAAGCGCTGAGCACCCCGCAGGTTCGGACGATCTTCCAGGATCAGGCCCTCGTGGAAGCGCTGAGCACCCCGCAGGTCCGGGCCATCCTCCAGGATCAGGCCCTCGTGGAAGCGCTCGCCAGCCCAGAGGCGCGCTCCGGCGTGCGGCTGGACGGGGCGATGGGTCATCCCGAGGTCCAGGCCATCTTCAACAACGCGGCCATCGTGGAAGCGCTGAGCAGCCAGCAGGTCCGGACGATCTTCCAGGATCAGGCCATCGTGGAAGCGCTGAGCAGCCAGCAGCTCCGGACGATCTTCCAGGATCAGGCCATCGTGGAAGCGCTGAGCAGCCAGCAGCTCCGGACGATCTTCCAGGATCAGGCCATCGTGGAAGCGCTGGGCAGCCAGCAGCTCCGGACGATCTTCCAGGATCAGGCCATCGTGGAAGCGCTGAGCAGCCAGCAACTCCGGACGATCTTCCAGGATCAGGCCATCGTGGAAGCCCTGGGGCAGCAGCAGCTCCGGGCGATCTTCGACAATGCCACGGTGATGGACGCGCTGGGGCGCCAGGAGTTCCAGACGATCTTCCAGGACGCGGCGTTGATCGAGGCGCTCAGCCGCCCCGAGGTGCAGTCCGCCATCCTGGCACAGGTCGACTAAGGTCCCAGTTCACGCCGGTTGCAGCACTATCGGAGGACGCCGCGGTGGCATAGCGCCCCGCGGCGTTCCTCCTTTCCGGCGCACCGCGCCACCCATGCGTTGAGTTGAAGCGCCCCGCTCTCTTCGCGCGTCCCGGACGCCGGCCGCGTTTGCTGCCGTGGGTCGCTTTGGCTTCGGCGCTGCTGGCCGGACCATTCGTCAGCCCGGCACGGGCCCAGTTCAAGACGCTCGAGACCGAAGACCTGAAGCTGGTCTATCTCGCCCCGTGGCAGAGCTACCTTTCCCCCTACGCGGCCCGCTGCTTCACGAACTCCATGCGCTTCCAGCGCACCTTCTTCCACTACGAGCCCTTCGAGCCGGTGACGATGACGCTGCTCGATCTGGCCGACTACGCCAACGCCGGAGCGACCGCCGTCCCGCGCAACCTGCTGACGGTCGATATCTCCCCCGCCAACTTCGCCTACGAGACCTACCCCTCCAACGAGCGGATCCACACCTTCATGAACCACGAGATGGTGCACGTGATGGCGATGGACAGCGCGGGGCGGAGCGACCGCTTCTTCCGTGGGGTCTTCGGCGGCAAGGTGAATCAGATCGACGACCACCCCGAGACGATCCTCTACAGCTACCTCACCAACCCGCGCCGCGCGGCGCCGCGCTGGTATCAAGAGGGGATGGCAGTCTTCTTCGAGACGTGGATGGCGGGGGGGATCGGACGGGCGCAGGGCTCCTACGACGAGATGGTCTTCCGCGCGAAGGTTGCGGACCAGACGCGCATCGACAACCCGCTGGGTCTCGTCGCCGAAGGGACGATGACCGACTTCCAGGTCGGCGCGCTGCACTATCTCTACGGGACGCGCTTCGTCAGCTACCTCGCCCACCGCTTCGGGCCCCAGTCGCTCGTGGACTGGGTGGTGCGCGGCGACGGGACGAAGGGGTACTACGCCTCGCAGTTCAAGATGGTCTACGAGCGCCCGCTCGACGACGTCTGGGACGACTGGATCGCCTTCGAGCGTGAGTTCCAGGCGGCGAACCTGGAGCAGATCCGCCAGTACCCCATCACGCCGCACGAGGATCTCTCTTTGCAGGCGCTCGGCTCGATCTCGCGGGCCTTCCTCGATCCGGACGGAAACAGTCTCTACGTGGCGTTCGCCTACCCGGGGGTGGTCTCTCACCTCGGCGCCATCGACCTGAGAGACGGAACCGTGCGGAGGATCCAGGAGGTCAAGGGGCCGATGCTCTACGCGGTGACGTCGCTGGCCTTCGACCCGGTGGGCAAGACGCTCTTCTACACCGCGGACAACAACCGCTTCAGGGATCTCCACGCCGTGCCGGCGGCGGGGGGCGAATCACGCCGTCTCATCCGCGATGCGCGGATCGGCGAGATCGTCTTCAACCCGGCCGACCGGTCGCTCCTGGGGATCCGCCACTACAACGGCATCGCCACGCTGGTGCGCATCCCCGAGCCGTGGACCGAGTGGCATCAGATCCACTCCTTCCCGTACGGCACCACCGTCTACGACCTCGACATCTCTCATGACGGCAAGCAGGTCGCCGCCTCCATCGGGGAGGTCAGCGGGAAGCACTCGCTGGGCGTCTACCGTCTCGACGAGGTCCTCGCGGGGACCATCGCGCCGATCGCGACCCACGACTTCGGTACGACCATCCCCTCCAACTTCGTCTTCAGCGCCGACGACCGCTATCTCTACGGCTCGTCCTACTACACGGGGGTCTCGAACATCTTCCGGTTCGAGCCTGCGACTGGTGCGATGGAGGCGGTCACGAACACCGAGACCGGCTTCTTCCGGCCGATCCACGTCTCGGGGGATACGCTGATCGTCTTCCGCTACACCGGCGAAGGGTTCATCCCGGCGCGCATCGCGTCGGCGACGCCGCTTCAGGACGTGGCCCCGATCACCTTCCTCGGTGAGCGCATCGCGGAGGAGCACCCGGAGGTGACCCGCTGGGCCGTCCCTCCCCCATCCACGATCGATCTCGAGCCACTCATCCTGCGGGAGCGCAACTACTCGCGCCTCAGAGAGCTGCGTCTGGAGTCGATCTACCCGGTGATCGAGGGGTACAAGGACTTCAACGCCTTTGGCTTCCACGCGGTCTTCTCGGATCCATTACAGCTCAACACCGCGAGCATCACCGCGTCGTGGACGCCCGACAACGACCTGCCGAGCGGCGAGCAGATGCACGTCAAGCTCGAGTACGACCGTCACGACTGGCGGTTCCTCTACAAGTACAACGGGGCCGATTTCTACGACCTCTTCGGCCCCACGCGCCGCAGCCGCAAGGGGTACACTGCCGGCGTCGGGTGGAAGAAAGCCCTGATCTACGACGTCCCGCGGCGGCTCGACATCGACGTATGGGCGGCCCACCACCAGAACATCGACACGCTCCCGCGGGCGCAGAACGTCGAGGCGACGGTCGACGAGATCTCCGAGGCGGCGGTGCGGCTCGATTACGCCAACACGCGCAAATCGCTGGGGGCCGTGGATGAGGAGAAAGGCGTGCGCTCGGAGAACTACGCGGGGGGCACCTACGTCGAGAACGACTTTATCCCGGCCGTGGTGACCAATCTCGACCTCGGGTTCCCCCTGCCGCTGGCCCACTCGTCGATCTGGTTCCGCAACTGGGCGGGGGCCGCCTTCGGCGACCCCAATGATCCTTTCGCCAACTTCTACTTCGGCGGGTTCGGCAACAACAGGGTGGACAACCGGTCGATCAAGCGTTACCGCGACCACTACAGCTTCCCCGGCTTCGAGATCAACGAGATCGGCGGGCGCAACTTCTTCCGGACGATGCTGGAGTTGAACCTCCCTCCCCTGCGATTCCGCCATCTCGGCACACCGGGTTTCTACGGCACGTGGGCCAGGGCCGCCGTGTTCGCCTCGGGGCTCAGGACGAACCTCGACGACGCGAGCCTGAAGCGCGACGCCGCCTCGTTCGGCACGCAGGTCGACTTCCGGTTCACGCTTCTCTCCCGTCTCCCGATGACCCTCTCGTTCGGATACGCCGTGGGGTCCGAGAAGGACGGGGAGCGCAACGGCGAGTTCCTCTACTCCCTCAAGATCCTCGGGGAGGAGTGACGGGGCGCGCATGGACTTCGCTCTGTGCCTGCTCATCGGCGTCCTTCCGGTCATCGTCCTGCTGTTCGTCCTCATCTCCCTCGACAGCTACAAGCTGGTGCACCCGCGTGAGGTCCTGCGCGCGATCGCCATGGGGAGCCTCGTTGCCGGGGCGAGCTATCTGATCCACCTGGGCGTGATGGAATGGACGGGCCTCGAGGCGCGGACGCTGGCCCGGTATGTCGCGCCGGTCATCGAGGAGATCGGCAAGGCGCTCCTGATCATCTATCTGATCCGCGCCCATCGCCTCGCGTTTATCGTCGACGCCGCCATCTACGGCTTCGCCATCGGAACCGGCTTCGCGGTTGTCGAGAACGTCTATTACGCGCTGGCGCTGAGCGGCTCCCATGCGGGGATCTGGGTGGTGCGCGGCTTCGGGACCGCGATCATGCACGGCAGCACGACCGCCATCGTGGCGATCGCGGCGCGGCTGATGGCCGACAGGAGCACCGGTGCGACGAAGGATGAGGACCGGGGCCCGCGCGGCGCGTTCGCCGGGAGTCTCGTAATCTTCCTGCCGGGGCTCGCGTTCGCCATCGCCGTGCACTCCCTCTTCAACCATTTTCTCCTGAACCCCGTCCTCTCGACCGCCGGCGCCCTCGTCGCCCTCCCCCCCGTGGTCTTCGCCGTCTTCAGACGCAGCGAATCGTCGCTGCGCGAGTGGCTCGACGTGGGCTTCGACGCCGATACGGAGCTGCTGGAGCTGATCCACTCCGGGGAGCTGTCGAGCACCCGCGTCGGTCTCTATCTGGAGTCCCTCAAGGAGCACTTCGACGGTGTCGTGGTCGCCGACATGCTCTGCTACCTGAGGCTCCACGTGGAGCTGGCGTTGTGCGCGAAGGGGCTCCTCATGATGAAGGAAAACGGGTTCAAGGTGACCCTCGAGCCCGACGTCGAGGCGCGTTTCGCGGAGCTGAAGTATCTCGAGAAGACCATCGGTCTCACAGGGAGGCTGGCGATGGCGCCCTTTCTCCGCTCCGGGGCGAGAGAGGTCTGGCAGCTCTCGATGCTGCGACAGTAGCCCCCCCGCGGCGCTTGGCTGCCACCCTTTGTTGCATACAGTTATATTCACGTGTATTATCGGCTCATGTCAATCCAGATGCGTGTCCTGGAGGCGGCCCTGACGATCTGCCGTGCCAGCGGAAAGTGGACTTTCCGGCCGTCGGCGGTTGTTGCGGCGCTCCCCGACCTGAACCCGGGATCGATTCGAACCCACGTGATGAGTCGCTGCTGCGTGAGTGCACCCCCGCATCACGCCCATCGTTGGCCCTACTTCCGCCGGACCCGCCGGGGCGTGTACGAGGTCCTTCCCGCCTGGCGCCGCAGGCGCGTGCCCCGGACAGGTGGTTCCGGCAAGGCTGGGAGCCGGTATCCCTCTCCGCCCTCTCCGGAGGACGCGCGCGTCATCGAGGTTCGGGAATCGGCCGGAGCCTACATCGCCGCGATTCCGGGAATGTCGCGCGAGTTCAGGGGGTCACTCGACGAGACGATCCAGCACGTGCGCCGTTTGGCACGCGAGTCGGCGCAGGGTCTCACCAGCCCATTGAAGCTCCACGTGGAGCTGGGACGTGGAAGCGCCGACCCCGTCGTCGAAGCCTACATGAAGGACATCGATAGGAGCCTCGTCCGGCAAAACCTGCGCCGGACCTTCGAGGAACGGCTCATGGCGCTGCAGGGATGGATGAACGATCTGGAGGTCCTCCGTCGCGCCGTACGCACCTCTCGCGGTGAGAGTCCGTGATGACCGATCTCAAGGGCCTCCTCACCCTCCTCGCGAAGGGTCAGATAGAGTTCATCATCGTGGGGGGCGTCGCGGCTTCGTTGCACGGATCCGCGCGCGTCACGCATGATCTAGACATCGTCTATTCCCGCAGTAGAGAGAATCTCCGGAGACTCGTGGCAGCCCTCTCCCGGCATCGCCCCTACCTGCGCGGGGCGCCCCCCGGACTGCCCTTCTCCTGGGACGACGAGACGCTCCGCGCGGGGCTCAACTTCACCCTCCAGACGGATCTCGGGAATCTCGATCTGCTGGGGGAGATTGCCGGGGGTGGAGGCTACGAGGATCTCGACGGCCACACCATTCAGGTCGAGGCCTTCGGGCTGGCGTTGCGGTGCCTCGATCTGGAGACACTCCTTCGTGTCAAGAAGGCCGCGGGACGCCCCCGCGACCTGGAGGTAATCGCCGAGCTTCTCGTGATACTCGAGGAGCGCGAGCCGCGGAGGTAGGCCGCGGCGACCACCGACCCAGCTGCCCCCCGGGAATCCGCCGGTGTCCCCCACGGTCAGTTCGGCGATCAGGTGAATTTGGGGGCCTTTTCGGGTCTTTCTTCGGTAGATCGAGGCAATCGGGCCCCGAAAAGTGATGCCCCGCGCTCTTTTTCGAAGATGCGGGGTTGACGGGTGAAAACCCCTGTCGTAGGCTTCTAATGCCCCGCCTTAAAGGAGACCACAATCATGAAGCGAGCAATGGTTCTGTGCCTGGTCATCGGCCCCATGCTCCTTTCAGCGGGGTGCGCTGGGGGCGGGGACGACGGAGTCGGCAGCACGGGGGGCTCCGCCCACCTGGCGGTTCAACTGACGGACGCGCCGCTCGATATCGATACGGTGCAGAGCGTCAACGTCACCATCGACAGCGTGACGGTCTGGCCCGGCGACTCGGGGGGCTCCGAACAGGAGAAGATCGAGCTGATGCCGCACGCGGAGACCTTCGACCTGCTCACCCTGACGGACGGTGTGACCACCCTTCTGGCGGAAGATGACCTGCCCGCCGGGTTCTACACGAAGATCCGTCTGGGGGTCCCGGAAGCCAATATGGTGTTCAAGGATCAGACCGTGGTCGACCTGAAGCTCTCCTCCGAGAAGGTGGACATCAATCTTCCCTTCTCGATCGCATTGAGCGAGGCGCTGATCGTCACACTCGACTTCGATGCCGCCGCGTCGCTGCACATCGTGGGGACCGGCAGCGGGAAATACATCCTGCGCCCCGTGGTCAATGCGGTCATCGGGTCGGACCCCGACCCGGTAGGGTTCCCGGATCCGAACGCAGCGGACCCGAACGCACCAACGGATCCGAACACACCGGCAGACCCGAACACACCTGCGGACCCGAACAGCAACCCGTAAAGCTGAGGGCATCGGTCCCTGACACCCCCTCACGCGCGCGCGGCGGCGTCGAGCGACGCCTGCCGCCGCTTCGGGCTCCCCATGGGCTTCGAACAACATTTCCATATGCTCCCGGTGTAATATGCACCGCTGGATTGCGGCAAGTCCCGGCCCAGCCGGGCAAGATCGCATCGATCATGCCGCGCCTTCGGACCCCCCTTCCACCGGAGCATGAGACATGAGCAGATCAGCAGTCGTTCGCGGACCTGTGTTTCTCTCAGTTCTGTTTTTCCTGACGATGGCAGCCGGCCTGTCCACCGTCAGCGCGCAGGAGCTGCGCTACTCGTACCTTGAAGGAGGATGGCTGCGCGCGGACGCGGACTTCCTCGACGACGCCGAGGACGGGTATTTCGCGGGGGGCCAGATGAGCTTCAAGCGGCTCCATTTCTTCGCCGAGTACGCCGACCCCGGTCCGTTCGAGATTTTTCAGGCTGGGGGCGGGTGGCACGGCCTGTTCGGCGACAATTTCGATCTCGTGGCCGAGGGGGCCTACTACGACATCGACATTGACGACGGGTACCGCCTTTCGGGGGGCATCCGCTGGCTGATCAAGAGCCTCGAGCTCAATTCCTTCTACAACCACATCAACGCCGGCGATTTCGAGAACGACGGCGTGAGCGTGGGGGTGAACTGGGAGTTCCTCGATCGCTTCGCGGTGGGCGGGGAGTGGGAGTGGGGCGACGAGTCGGATTCCGGCCGCCTCTTCTTCCGGTTCTACTTCCAGGAAAGGTAAGCACCGTAACGCCGCCGCCGAACCCGGCGGCGGCCCAACTCACCTTTGCCTCTCGAATCGGCGGCGAGGCCCCACGCGGGAGGCATGGTGCAGGCCACGATCCGGATCATCGACCATGAGGGGGTTCAGACGACGCGCTCCCTCGACCCGGCGAAACGCTACAGGCTGGGCCGCGCGCCCGACAACGACCTCTCGCTCCCCGATGGGGGACTGTCGCGCCGCCACGCGGAGATCTACTGCGAGAAGGGCGCGTGGTACGTCGTCGATACGGAGAGCAGCAACGGCACGTTCGCCGACGATCGGCGCATCGATGGCCCGACGCGCCTCGACGCGAACCCCCGGATCCGTCTGGGAGGCTGCCGCCTGACCTTCACCCCCGCCGCCGACTCCGACAAGGCCGTCCTGTTCTCCGATGCTCCGATCGGCCAGCAAGGGACCGTGACGCTGTCGTCCGTTGACGTCATCCGCGGGATGGATACGCAGGCGGGAGGCGAGGAGGAGGTTGCGATGTTGCGCCGGCGCTTCGCGATCGTGCAGAAAGCGACGCTCGAGCTGCTGGCGCACGAGCCGATGGAGGCGCTGCTGCCGAAGATCCTCGACCTCGTCTTCGAGGCCGCGCGCCCCGACCGTGCAGCCCTCCTGAGCCGCGACGCGAAGGGTGAGCTCGTCTGCCGGGCGTTCCGCGGGACCAATCCTGAGAGCTTCGCCATCAGCCGCACCATCGCCAACCGCGTGCTCGACCAGAAGGTGTCGGTCATGACGGCGGATGCGCAATCCGACGCGCAGTTCATCGCGGCGAAGAGCATCGAGGCGCAGGGGATCCGCGCCGTTATGGCGGTGCCGCTCTGGAATCAGGACGATGTGATCGGCCTGGTCTACACGGACGCGACGCTCAGCACGAAGCGCTTCGCCGACGAAGACCTCAAAGTCCTGACGATGCTCGGCAACATCGCGGCGATCCAGATCCAGAACGCGCGCCTCTTCGCCGAGCAGCTCGAGAAGCAGCGCCTCGAGAAGGAGGCGCAGGCGGCCGCGGAGATCCAGCGCAAGCTCCTCCCGGAGGGACCCCCGGAGATCCTTGGGTACCGGTTCGCCGGGCACAACGACCCGTGCCACGAGGTGGGAGGCGATTACTACGATTGCGTGCCGCTCGGTGATGGCGCGCGCCGCGGCATCATCATCGCCGATGTGGCAGGGAAAGGGATGGGGGCGGCGCTCCTGATGGCGAGCCTCCAGGCCACCTACCACGCACGCGCCGAAGTCGGCCCGACGCACAGCGTCATGATCGACCAGCTCAACATGGCGATCCACCGGAGCGTCCCGGACAACCGCTTCGTCACGGCCTTCGTGATGGACCTCGATCCGCACGCACACCGCGTGGCCTACATCAACGCCGGACACGCGCCGCCGCCCGTGCTGGTGCGCGCCACGGGCGAGATGGTTCTCATCATGCCTGGCGGGCCGCCCCTCGGGATCTTCCCCGGCATGGAGTACGAGACGGGGAGCATCGAGCTCGCCCCCTTGGACTTCATCTTCGCCTGCAGCGACGGGGTGACCGATGTGACGAACCCGGCAGGAGAGATGTTCGGCGACGAGCGCCTCAGGGGCCTTCTCGCGCGCCTCCCGGGCCGCTCCCCCGAGGCCGTCCATCAGGTCTTCTCAGAGGCGCTCCACGCCTTCGCCGCCGGCACGCACTATCCCGACGATCTGACGATCATCGTGCTGCAGCGCCTGCCCTGACTCCGTGGGACGCGCTCAGCGAGCCCCCGGCCTCGACGGGCCGAACGAGGCGACCGCCTCGGCCTCGTCCTGGAAGATCTCGAAGACGTCCGTCAGGAGGGTCATGACGAGCACCTGATGGACCTGGCCGGCGGGTTTGAGGAGCTTGATGTCGCCGCCGCGGGCGAGGGTTCTCTTGCGGCACATGATGAGCTGACCGAGACCGGCGCTGTCGATGAAGCGCACGCGCTGGAGGTTCAGCACGATGCGGCTCACGCCGGCGTTGAGCAGGTCGTTGATGGTCACGCCGAGGTCCTCGAGCCGATGGCCGAGCAGGTCGAGCGGCTGGCCAATCTGGTGCCCCACGGCGAAATCCCCGGTCATGTCCAGGATGCGCACGCCGTCCCGTTCCCTGATCGTGATCGACACTCAGTCCCCCCTGCCGCTACTCGGCCCTGTCGCCCGGCGATCCTACATCATCGACAGGTGTCCAACCGGTGGTATTCTCCGTGCATCATAGAAGAAAGGCCACCGATGAAGCCGGGTTGGATGATCGCTCATTACCGTTGCGTCGAGAAGATCGGCGAAGGGGGAATGGGGGTCGTCTGGAAGGCTCTCGACACCCGGCTCGACCGTCACGTCGCCCTCAAGGTGCTGCGCCCTGAATTGACGTCCGATCCGGAGCGCCGCCGCCAGTTCCTGCGCGAGGCGCGAAGCGCCGCCGCGGTGAGCCACCCCAACATCGCCACGATCCACGAGATCGGCGAAGCCGACTCCATGACCTTCATCGTGATGGAGCTGGTTGAAGGGCGCACGCTCGGGGCGCTGGTGCGCGAAGGGCCCGTCCCTCTCGACGAAGCGCTGCGCATCGCCTGCGAGATCATCGAAGGGATGGCCCGCGCCCACGAAGCGCGCGTCATCCACCGCGACCTGAAGCCCGACAACGTCGTCATCGACCGCGAGGGGCGCGTGCGGATCCTCGATTTCGGCCTCGCCAGGATCCTCGACGAGCCCGACCCCGCGGCGGCCACCGACGACTCGCAGCTGACGACCCGCGACGTGAGCGAAGAAGGAAAGATCATGGGGACCGCCATGTACATGTCCCCGGAGCAGGTGCGGGGGGATGATGTCGATGCGCGCTCGGACATCTTCTCCTTCGGCATCACCCTCTACGAGATGCTGACCGGTGTGCGCCCTTTCGCGGGGAAGAACTCCACCTCCACGCTGGCCAGGATCCTCGAAGCCGCGCCGGAGCCGCCGGGACGCCTGGTCGCCAATCTTCCTGAAGCCGTCGAAGACGCCGTCCTGCGCTGCCTCAAGAAAAAACCCGCCGACCGGTACGCCACGAGCCGCGATCTGCTGCGCGATCTGCGGCGTCTCCAGCAGGACCCGGGAGTCACCTCGCGGGCCCTGCCCGACTCATCGCTCATCGCGGTCTTCCCTTTCGCGGTGCGCGGCGGCGCGGAGTTCGCCTATCTCGGCGTCGGGCTCGTCGATCTACTCGCCACGAAGCTCGACGGCGCCGGGGACCTGCGCAGCGTGGACACCAACGTCATCCTCTGCTGCGGGGAGCCGGAGCCTCAGGGGCGCGCCCTGGATCCCGACCTCGGGAGACAGGGGGCGCTCAAGTTCGGAGCGGGGCTCTTCGTGCTGGGCAGCGTCCTGGAGGTGGCGGGTCGGCTGCACATCGACGCGTCGCTCTACGACACCCGTCGCGGCGAACCGATCGCCCGGACCTCGGTCCAGGGGCTGGCCGTCGAGCTGCTCGAGATGGTCGATCGTCTGGCGGCGGATCTGCTCGCGAGCCATTCCGGCGGGCCCACCGCCCGCCTCACCCAGATCGCCGCAACCTCCACGCGCTCGCTGCCGGCCCTCAAGTCGTACCTCGAAGGAGAGCGCGAGATGAGGGCGATGCGGCGTGGACCCGCGGTGGAGGCCTTCGAGGCCGCCGTGCGGCGGGACGAGTCCTTCGCGCTGGCGTGGTACCGGCTCGCGGTCGCCGCGCTCTGGAGTCTGCAGCCCGAAAAGGCATGGGTCGCGGCCGAGCACGCCCACCGCCACTCCGACCGTCTCACCGAGAGGGATCGCCGCCTGCTCGACGCCTTCCTGGCCGTGCTGCGTGGCCACAACGACGACGCGGAACGACTCTACCGCGGCATCGTCGGGCTCTACCCCGACGAGATGGACGCCTGGTACAACCTCGGCGAGATGCTCATCCATCATGGCCCCCAGAGGGGCCGGTCCATCGCCGAGTCGCGCGGGGCGTGGGAACGTCTCGTCGCCCTGGACCCGAGACATGTCTCGGCGCTCGTCCATCTCGGCGTGATTGCCGCCATCCGGAAGGAATTCGACGAACTCAACGACCTCTGCGCCCGGGTCGAGACGCTCAGCCCCGTGAGCGACTCGTCTCTCTGGATGCGCGCGGTGCAGGTGTTCGCGGCGGGCGACGCGGCGGGGAAGGCCGATGTCATCGCGCGGGTCCGCGGAGCGGGCGACCACACGGTCACGTATGTCGTGACTTTCGTGGGCCCGTACCTTGGAGATCTCGATGGCGCGCAGGCCATTGCGGAGACCTTGATCGATCCGGTCCGTTCGGCGCCGGCGCGCGCGCTGGGCCACGTCTACATCGCGCATCTGGAGATGTCGCGTGGCCGTCCCGAAGCGGCGATGCGCGCCCTGCGGGAGGCGGGCCGCAGCGACGCAGCCACCGGCCTTCTCTACCGGGGCCTGCTCGCCGCGCATCCGTTGCTTGTGACGTCACGAGAGACCATGGAGGCGGCTCTCCAGGACTTGAGGTCGTGGGCTCCGTCCGATCCGATCCCTGCCGACGACCTTCCGCTCTGGCTCGAGCCTCACCGCAGCCTGTACGCCCCGCTGCGGCTTTATCTCATGGGCCTTCTCGACGCGCGGCTCGGGCGGCCCGAGGAGGCCTCGCGCGCCGCGGTGGCTTTGGGGTCATTCGCCGTGCCCGTCGGCACCGGATCGCTTGTGAGCGAGATGGCCTTCTCCGTGAAGGCGGCCGCCGCCGAGGCGCGTGGCGACCGCGCTTCGGCGCTCGAGGCGCTGCGAAGGATCCGCGGCGAGACGTGCTTCTACATGACCCTGTGGTCTCCCTTCTTCTCGCAGGCGTTGGAGAGGTTCCGGCTGGCCGAGCTTAATCGGTTCGACAATCGCGATGGATACGACGGGTGCGAGAAGGAAGCGATGCTCTGGTACCGCTCCTTCGAGCATGTGTCGATCTTCGACATCATCCACCTGGGTCCTTCCCTGCTCCGCCTGGCGGAGATCCACAAGCGCCTGGGAGAATCAGAGGACGCGGCGCAATGCTGCGAGCGCCTGCTGCGCCTGTGGGAAGGGTGCGAGCCCTCGCTGGCCGGGCACGTGGCATCGGCCCGGTCGATGCTCAGGGAGCTGCGCCGCGGCGCGTGACGTTTCACGCGGCGCGTGACGTTCAGTGGGTTGGTTCCCCTGAACAAGCGGCCGTATTGGCCTTCGCGAGGGTGATCCGGTTCCCCGTCTCGTTGAACTCGATCTTGTCCATGAACGTCGACATGAGCATGATCCCCCGTCCGGTCACCTCGAGGAGGTTCTCGGGCGTGGTGGGGTCGGGCAGCATCCCGGGATCGAAGCCGGGCCCCTCGTCCTCCACGACGTACTCCACCTGGCGCGGCGTCTCGCGGGCGATGCAGCGGACGCGCCGCAGGGAGTACGGCTCCTCCGCGCGCCGGATGTCGATCATCCTCTGGTAGTGCTCGCGCCCCGCGCGCCGCAGCGCCGAATCCACCTCGAGGTTCCCGTGGATCATGGCGTTCCCGATCGCCTCCATCAGGGAGATCCCGATGTGCGTCTTGAGGGTCTCGTCGTAGCCGAGGCGCTCCAGGTTGTCCTGAAGATAGCCGACCACCCCCGCAATCAGATCGGGGTCGTTGTCCAGATCGAAGCGGGTGTCCGATGCCGACAGATACCGCACCGCCTCCACTTTCCCCCGCCTGGCCTCCTGCACCTCGAGCACCTGGGTGATGGTGTCCGCCAGCGTGTGCTTCATGTCGGTCTTCGCGACGTAACTGGCGGCGCCCGCCTTGAGCGCCTTCACCGCGATCTGCTCGCTTCCCTTGGCGGTCATCAGCACGACGGGGACGAGCGGATGCTCGGATCGGATCCACTCGACGAGCTCCAGCCCATCCATGCGGGGCATGCGCAGGTCGGTGAGGATGAGATCCGGCGGCTTGCGGGCGATGGCCTCCAGCGCCTCGCTGCCATTCGCGGCGTAGCTGACCGCGAGATCCTGAAGCGGCTCGAGGCAGCGCGTGGCCGCCTCGCGGTCCACGGAGTCGTCGTCGACCACCAGGATAGACCGCACCTCAGGTTCGTTCCCGGCGGGCGGGCCACGTGAAGCGCACGGTGGTGCCGCGACCGGAAGACTCCAGCCGGATGGCGCCCCCGTTCACCTCCACGATCCGCCTCACGAGGGCGAGCCCCATGCCGGTCCCCTCCACCTCGTCGGAGGAGCGCAGCTTCTGGAACATCTGGAAGACGCGGTCGTGGAACTCCGCCGGGACGCCCGGGCCGTCGTCCGCGACCGAGAACTCCCACAGCCCGTCGCGCTGCTTCGCGGAGACGACGATGCGCCCTTCGGCGCGGTCGTGGTGCTTGAGGGCGTTGCCGATCAGGTTGCGGATGACCTGCTCGAAGGGCGCCCGCTGGGTATGCACAACGGGCATGGGAGGCTGGACGACGATGGCGAAGCCCGTCGGCGGCGCGAGAAGCTCGGTCACGTCGTGGATCACCGCGGCCGTGTCCACGGAGACCACGCCATTGGTCTCCCTGCCGACGCGCGAGTAGCTCAGCAGGTCCTCCACCAGGGCGTCCATCCGCTGCAAGCGTCCACGCAGAGTCGTGAGGTGCTCCTGCGCTTTCGGCGAAAGCCGTCCCACCATGTCTTCTTCGATCCACTCGGTGAGGAGGGCGATGTTGCGCAGGGGTGCCCGTAGATCGTGCGAGGCCGCGTAGGCGAACTGCTCGAGGTCGGCGTTGGAGCGCGCCAGTTCTTCCTTGACGCGCATCTGCTGGGTCACGTCGCGGGCGATGGCGTAGACCAGCCCCTTGTCGGCCATGGGGGTGGCGCGCCACGACATCCAGTGATACGCCCCATCCTTGTCCAGGTAGCGGTTCTGGAAATCCACCGTGATGAGCCCCTGGCTGAGCCGCTCGATCTCGGCGATGGTGCTTTCGCGGTCGTCGGGATGCACGAAATCAAGGAACGACCGGCTCAACAGCTCCTTCTCGGAGAAGCCGAGCGTCTTCTCGAACGCCGGATTGATCTGCTTGAAGAAACCGTCGAGGCCGGCCACGCAGAGCATGTCCGTGGAGAGGTTGAAGAGCTGGTCGAGCTGATCCTTGGCGTTGACCCGATCCGTCACGTCGCGGAAGATGCCGACGGTGGCGTCGGGCCGGCCGCCGCGCATCCTGAGGCTGGCGCTCCCCTCGACGTGCACCCGGCGCCCGTACCTGGTCACGAAATCCGCCCGGATGTCCGTGCTGGGGTGCCCGGACATCACCTCACGCATGACCGTCTCACAGTGGGAACGCGAGTCGGGATGGATGATGTCGAAGACGTGTAACTGCTCGATCTGATCGTCGTCGTATTCCAGAGTGTTCTTCCACGCGCGGTTCACGTAGATAAACCGCCCTTCGGGAGAGACGCTCTGGATCAGATCGCTTGCGTCGTCGCAGAGTCCTCGGAACCAGTCGTCGCTGGACGCAGGTTCAGCGTTGTTGGACGGCGTCGCGACCGTGGTTCTGTGTCGCATGCGGAGAGACCTTCAACCTTGGTGCCAGCGCTTCGATTCTAGGGAAACAGGGGCATGCGATGCAATAGGCTTGACGTTACAACCCGGAGAGCGCCCGCCTGACCCGGCGGCCGGGACCCCTCAGGACCGCCGTTCCCTATGGGAACCCCCTGTCTCCGGCACAATCGGAGAGGGTTCCCCCCCTCCCGAGGGAACCTTAGGGCCTTCCCCTGAGTTATCATCTGCGCGCTTTTCACGCCCGGGGAACGAACGCCGACCACATGAAGCCGCGCAACACCATCGCCGTCATCCTGATCCTGCTCTCCTTCGTGGCCCTCATCCCGGGGCTGACGGGGGATCTCATCACCATCAGCGCATCGTTGACGATGATGGGCAACAAGCTGGACCTCTTCAAGCAGACGCGCAGCATCCTTCAGACGATACGCACCCTGCACGAGTCGGGGAACGACTTCGTCGCGGGGTTGATCATGCTGTTCAGCGTCATCGTCCCCTTCGTGAAGGGAGCGCTCCTGATCGTGGTCCTGTTCCTGAGGCCGTCGGTCGCGCGGCAGCGTGTCTTCGCGTTCGTCCGCAACATCAGCAAGTGGGCCATGGCGGACGTCTTCGTCGTCGGGGTCTTCGTCGCCTATCTCACGGCTGAGGCGACCGACCCGATGGACGCCGTGCTTGGACCGGGCTTCTACTACTTCGTGGCCTATTGCCTGATCTCGCTGCTCGCGCTGCAGTTCATGACGGTGGAGACGGCGGACGAAGTGCACGACCCCCCCGTGCCGCAGCCCTGATTCTCGCGCTCAGGCGCGTCGCGTGAGTGCCGTCACATCCCTCCCGACAGGCTCCCGAGGTAGCCGGCGACGGACTTCCCTTCGCGGGTCCTCAGGTTCACGCAGTCGCCGACCTGGTCCGCGACGCGCGACACGGAGCGATCGGTCACGGGGTCCTTGCGGCTCGGGTCCGAGAAAAACGCGCGCGCCTCTTCGAGCCGATCGGCCTCGCACCCGCCGGCGAACGTGGGCATGACCGACTTCATCTCCCCCGGCAGCCGTCCGGCGATGGCGTCGTAGTTGCCCACCACGTACTCGTAGCGCATCGCGCGTCCCGAGGGGGTCTCCCCCAGGCCGGTGATGATGGCGAACATCTCGTTGGCCCGGATTTTGCCGCTCGTCACCATGCCGAGCGCCTCTTTCATCAGCTCCGGCTCGCGGAAGTAACCGCACGCTGAGAGGTAGCGCGAACGATCGTCAGGGGTTCGCGGCGATTCCGCGTGCTCCCGGTAGGATTCGAAGAGCCGACGGTCGCCGCGGATGGCCGCGAGGCGCAGAGCCGCCCCCGCCAGTGCTGGATCCACGCTGGTCGAGTCTTTCATGTAGGACTTCGCGATGCCGTCGGCGTAGTCCAGGACGCGCGTGTCGCGCCCTTCGTCGCCCATCCAGGCGAGAAGCCGCGGCCGCAGCAGCGCGACCCCTTCAGACTCCCCCGCCTTCGGCGCCATGCCGAACCGCTCGAGCGCCGGGCCGAGCGTCTTGCGCACGTAGACGGCGAACTCCTCCTCCTCTTCTTCCGGGACGAAGGCGAGCTTCACCTTCTGGAGCTGGTTGGCGAGATAGGACACGACCTGGGGCTCCGGGTCGTTGGCGAATTGCTGCAAGGTGCGCAGATAGTCGGCTCCCCCCACCTTGCCGGCATCCAGGAGGGCGGCGAGGTTCCCAAGCAGGGCGATGCGCTCGCGCGCGTTGAGCATGTCGCCCGCGTTCCCGGCCATGGTCTCGAGCATCGGCGCGGGCACGTTCCACCTGTAGTACCCCTCACCGTCGGCATCGGGGAAGATCCACTCGGGGGTGCGGCCCCCCGGGAGCTGGATGACCTCCGAAGGGCTCTTCAGCAGGACCGTCGTGGTCTGCGTCATGTCCCCTCCCGGGTAGCGCAGCGTCACGGGCACCCTCCATTCGCGCGGCTCCGCGGTGACACCGGCGTTCAGGAAGCGCTGCTGCGTCAGACGCACGCGCCCCTGCGGGAGCGGCTCGACCGCGATCGAAGGGATCCCGTTCTGGGCGAGGAAGGTCTCCATCGCGGGCGACAGCTCCTTGCCCGAGACTTCGGACAGCGAGCGCCACAGGTCGGCCGCGGTGGCGTTGTCCCATGCGTTGGCCTTGAGGTAGGCGAGCACTCCCTGGCGGAAGTTTTCCTCGCCGACCCAGCGTTCGAACATCGAGAGGACGGCCTTGCCCTTGTTGTAGGCCAACCCGAGCTGCTCGAACTTGTGAGTCTCGGCCGCCACGGGCCTTCGGATGGACGGCGTGGAGGGGCGCGCGTCGGCCTGCATGATCTGCTGCACGTCCTCCATCTCCGACAGGGCCACATTGAACTCGGGGAAGATCTTTTCCGTGATCTTGTCGCCAGCCCAGTCGGCGAACGACTCGTTGAGCCACAGATCGTCCCACCACTTCATCGTCACGAGATCGCCGAACCACATGTGGGACAGCTCGTGCGCGGTGACCAGCGCCAGCGATCGCTTCTGCGCGGTGCTCGCCGTCTTGTCGTCGAACAGCAGGAGCCGGTCGCGGAAGGTGATGGCCCCCGGATTCTCCATGGCGCCGGGCCAGTATTCGGGGATGGCGATGAGGTCGAGCTTCTCGAAGGGGTAGGGCGAGCCGAACCACTCTTCCATGGCGGCGAGGATCTTCGGCGTGTAGGCGACGGCGCGCGCGGCGAGCGCCGCCTGCCCCTTGGGGGTCACGACGTTGCCGGGAATCTTCATCCCCGGGATCGGCACGACCTCCAGAGGGCCGGTCGCGATGGCGATCAAATATGTCGGCAGGGGCTTCGTCTCCTTGAAGCGGATGGTGCGCCAGCCGGCTTCCTTCGTGTCGCTCTCAAGAGGCGTGTTGGTGATGGCCACGTGCTTCTCGGGGACGCTCAGGGTCAGGCGGAAAGGGATCTTGAAATCGGGCTCGTCCCAGCACGGGAAGGCCTCGCGCGCGTCCTCCGCTTCGAACTGCGTGAAGAGGTAGGACTGGCCATCCGACTGCACTTTGTAGAGGCCGGTGGCTTTCGTGCCGTACTCGTTGGAGAACTTGATGGCGAGCGCGTAGGCGCCCGGCGCCAGGGGTGCGGCGGCCTTGAAGGTCACCAGCCCGATCTTCCCCTCTTCGTGCGTCAGCGCCACGGGGCCCGACGGCCCCGTCAGGGCGACGGAGTCGAGGGTCATCTCCTCGGCGTGAAGGCGGAAGGCGTCGGTCTGCTCGAGGACCTTCAGTTCGATCGATGTGGAGCCGGTGTAGCCGGTCTGGTCGGCGTCGAGCTTCAGCTCGATCTGCTGGCGGATCGGCACCACGTCTCGCGACAGACGCAGCGGATCCTCTCCCTGCGCGAACGCGCCCGCGAAGGCCGCCATGCCGGCGAGGAGCGCGCCAGCCGCTGCAATCCTCACCCTCTGATTCCCGTTCGAGCTCATACCCCCTCCTTCTCTCCGTCGATCGATTGCGTCATCCCCCGACTCTGAACATCTCGATCCGATCCTGCGCTTCAACGTGACGCACCGCCCGCAGCTCCGAGTAACGATCGTCCCTGCGGCGCCACGTCTCCTCGATGATCTCCATGAGCCTCTCGTCGGTCGCCCCCGCGCGCAAGGGGCGCTTGAGGTCGACCCCCGCGGTCGCGAAGAGGCACGTGATGAGGCGCCCGTCGGCCGTCAGCCGCGCGCGTGTGCAGTCGCCGCAGAAGGGCTGCGTCACCGAGGAGATGATGCCGATCTCCCCCGCGCCATCCTTGTAGCGGTACCGTCGCGCCACCTCGCCGCGATAGTCGGGGTCGACCGGCTCCAGCGGGAACACGGCATCAATCCTCGCGAGGATCTCCGCCGCCGGCACCACGCGCTCGAGGCTCCACGCGTTGAGCGTGCCCACGTCCATGAACTCGATGAAGCGCACGATGTGCCCGGTGCCGCGGAAGCGCACGGCGATGCGGTGGATGTCCTCCTCGTTGACGCCCCGCACGACGACGGTGTTGATCTTGAGGGGCGACAGCGCCGCGCGCTCCGCCGCCGCGATCCCCGCCAGGACGGGCGCAAGGGAGCCTCTGTCGCCGCTGAGCTGGCGGAAGGTTTCTTCGTCGAGACTGTCCAGGCTCACGGTGGCGCGCGACAGGCCGGCGTGCGCCAGCGCCGCGGCATCCCTCTCGAGGAGCAGGCCGTTGGTCGTCAGCGCCACGTCTTCGATACCGTCGATCCGCGTGAGCAGAGCGACCAGCGCAGGGAGGTCCTTGCGCAGCAGGGGCTCTCCCCCGGTGAGCCGGATCTTGCGCGCCCCGAGGCGGACCATCAGGCGGGCGAGGCGGGCGATCTCCTCGAAGGAGAGGATCTCGGCGTGCGGCAGGAAGTTGTACCTGTGCCCCCCCTCTTCGGCCGGCATGCAGTAGGGACACCTCAGGTTGCAGCGGTCGGTGACCGAGATGCGCAGATCCCGCAGGCCGCGGCCGAGGGTGTCGGGAGACATCATGAGCCGGACCTGGCCGGGAGCTTGGGCTCTTCGGGGGGTTTCACAGTCTCAAGAATAGCACCGGCGTACGGCCGACACGGCACACCACTCACAGACACGATGGCCTGCCGGGAGACCAGCGACGACTCCGGTGAGCGCCCCGAGTTGCCGACAGGCACTCGGTGGCGTGGGACGCCTACGGGGAGCGACTAGTGGTCAGCCTTCAGTTTCAGATTGCGCGCGCGGGGACCCTTGGGGACGACCTCGAGATCGAAATCGACGAACTGCCCCTGCTCCAGCGTGTCGAAGTCGACCTTGCATTCGCTGCGATGGAAGAAAACCTCCTTGCCATCGTTGGTCGCGATGAAGCCGAAGCCCCGGTCCCGCATCACTTTCTTGATACGACCTGATTCCATGCCCTGGACACCTCTGGGCAAGTATTCGACCACAACTCGCCCCGCGATGTCACGAAAAAACCGGTGGGCGCACCGGGCCCTGGAAACGTCCCGGAAACGCGACGCCCGGCGCGGAATCGCTCGGTGGGGGCGAGCCTTCCCGGGGAACGACTCTCTATGGCGTGGCGCGCCGTGACTTGAGGTAGAGCATCAGGACGAGGGCAACGAGAAAACCCGCGGTCTTGACCGGCTCCATGCAGCGCATCATCGTGTCGAAGCTGAAGGTCCCTTCCTGCTGTCTCCAGACCCGGAATGCCGGGACGAGACGCGGCACGCTCGCGAAGTATCCGCGGTACTGATCTTCGAATTGACGGATGAGGCGCGACTCCTCCCACTGAATGATCGCCCAGTAGCCGCCGATGAACACAACGGCGTAGACGACGATCACCCAGATCGAGCCGGACATGAGCGCCACGCCCGCCGAGATCAGCAGGGTCCCGAGATAGAGCGGGTTGCGCACCAGCGCATAGGGACCCGCGGTGATGAGGCTGCGGTTCCCCTCGGCGCCATGCCGCCGGCGCCACACGTGGTACCCCATCGCCCAGGAGCGCACCGTGCCACCGGCGAGCACGAGCAGGAACGCGAGAACTTCGAGGGCGCGATCGATCGCGGGGCGCGACGTCAGCGGCCGCGCGACGATGATGGAGACGGCGAGCAGCGCCATCGACAGCGCCTGTCTCTGGCGGTAGAAGATGTGGCCGATGCGCCGGATGGTGTTCGAGGGCTCGTCGGCGACCCGGGCCGGGTCTGACCCAATGGAAGGGGGCATGACGACCTCCCGACGCCGGGCGTTGGCCTATGAGAGAAGATGTTGGGGTGAGTGAAGGGACTCGAACCCTCGACAGCCGGAACCACAATCCGGAGCTCTACCGACTGAGCTACACTCACCACATTCGTTCCAACTCACCACACGGTGAGCCTTTTGCCTGGCTGGTACGCCTGGAGGGATTCGAACCCCCGGCCTACAGATCCGGAATCTGCCGCTCTATCCAGCTGAGCTACAGGCGCACCGCTTTGTATCTATGGGAGCCGAATTCTAGTGGTGCCCCTCCGGCATGTCAATTGAAGCCCGGCGGGACGGCCCCGATCACGCGCATCAGACCATGAGCCAGGCATGACGATCCAGGGACTCAGCCTCGACTCGATCCGCGACGCCGCCGGCGCCCTGCGCGGGAAGGTCCACCGCACTCCGCTGCTTTCGTCGCAAACACTGTCGGCGCGCTCCGGCCATCGCCTCCTCATGAAGGCGGAGAACCTGCAGAAGACCGGCAGCTTCAAGCCCCGCGGAGCGTTCAACCGGATCCGGCGTCTCACCGCCGACGAGCGGGCGCGCGGCGTCCTCGCGGCGTCCGCGGGGAATCATTCGCAGGGTCTTGCCTGGGCCGCCGTGGCGCAGGGGGTGCCGGTGACCGTGGTGATGCCCGCCATGGCGCAGCAGGCGAAGATCGACGCGACGCGCGGTATGGGGGCGCAGGTCATCCTGCACGGTGAGATCTTCGACGACGCCCTGGTGCGCGCGCTGGCGATCCGCGACGAGACGGGGATGACCTTCGTCCATCCCTGCATCGACCCGGACGTGCTGAGCGGCGCGGGGACGATCGGCCTGGAGATTCTGGAGGACTGCCCCGAGGTGGACGCGATCGTGGTGCCGATCGGCGGCGGGGGGCTGATCTCCGGCATCGCGACCGCCGTGAAGGCGCTCGCGCCGCGCGTGCGCGTCTTCGGCGTGGAGCCGGCGACCGCTCCGGCCATGAAGCGCAGCATGGACGAAGGGAAGCTCGTGACGCTGGAGACGGCCCGCTCGATCGCCGATGGCATGGCGGGGCGCTCGGTCTTCGCGGAGACGCTCGGGATCTGCCGGCGTCACGTGGAGGACGTGCTGCTCGTCTCCGAGGAATCGATGCTGGAGGCGATCGTCGCGCTGCTCACCCGATGCAAGCTGCTCACCGAGGCCGCCGGAGCGGCCGGGGTCGCCGCGACCCTGAATGGCCTCGTTCCCGTGGCGCCGGGGTCCACGATCGTCGCGGTGCTCAGCGGTGGCAACCAGGACATGGGAACGCTGGCGACCTGGCTGACCCGGGGGCTCACTTCGTGAGCCCGATCACTTCGTGAAGGCCGCCAGGGCGTCGTCGAGCGACTCCTCGATGTCGAAGGACTTGTGGAGGAAGGTCATGGTCATGACCTCCCAGACCTTCCCTTTGGGCTGGAGGACCAGCTTGATGTCCCCACCGCGCTCGCGGGCCCGCTTGGCGCACGCCACCAGCTCGCCGAGGCTGGTCGAGTCGATGAACGGGACCTTCGTGAGATCGAACACGAAGGACGTTGCCCCCGTGTCGAGGATCTCCTTGAACTTGTCGCGAAGCTCGATCGTGGGCGGGCCTAGAGTCAGCCTCCCTGAGAGCGCGAAAATGTTGACGGCTCCTTTTTTCTTGATATCGATGGCCACGGGTCCCTCCTCACAATACGGCTCGGCCGGCAGTTCTGCGCCGGTCTCATTCTATAACGAACGCGGCAGCCCGCACCGAACGGACGTTTAGTCGGCGATGGAGGAAGGGGACGACCGCTCAGGGGCAGGCGGCGGAGGAGCCGTCGATCGCGTCGTCGGGGAAGATGGTCTCGGCGGGCGAACCGGAATCGTAGCTCCCCGCGATACCGTCCTCGACGTCCCGCAGCAGGAAGAACCAGGCCTCACCGGCAGGGGGATCCTCGGCGAGCAGGACCGATGCAGCCGTCGCATCATCGGCGACGCAGACCTGCACCGCGCGTCCCAGGTCGCCGCCGCTCTCCCGCAACGCGGTGACCGAGCCGCGCACGACGTCGTGGGCATCGGCCGATGGCGACGCGCTCCACCAGATCGACGACGCATCGACGTTGATCGAGCGCACCGGCCTTGCGTGCAGATCGAAGACCGTGTCCCGGCACTGCTGTTCGAAGTAGAGAGAGATCCTCGCGTCGATGGAGGGGAAGTCGGTCGTCGGCTGCACCAGACCGCTGTCGAAGCGCTGCACCGGATCCTCCCCCACCTGAAGGTCGAGGACGAGCTGGTGCAATCTTGCGAACTCTCCGCCGATCCTGTAGGTGCCCGAGCCGGTGATCAGGAACGACTGGGACAGGTCCTTCACCTTCCATCTGACGTCTTCGACCGCGTAGTGATCGAACAGCCCGTCGGAGTGGAGGAAGGTGAGCCGGAACCGTCCCAGCAGCGGCCCGCGCATCAGGACCGGGCAGTCGCATGGGCCGAAGCACCCCTCTTCCATTGCGCTATCGCGTCGCAGGGCGTAGGGCACTCTCTCCGGGGGCGAGGTCTGGGCGAGGGTCGGCGCAACAATGGCGAAACATTCGAGGGAGAGGGAAAAGATGATGGCGGTGATGATATGGCGTCGTGTTTTCATGGGACCGTCTTGCAGCTCTGTAGCCGCATCATACCGCCATGGCGCCGCCATGCCAATGCATACTTGGGTGATAGACTCGGCGCCGCGAAACCGCGGACGATACCGCCCCCGATGGCGCGCCCCTGGAGGCTTCCTTGATCGGCTCACGGCTCGGCCCCTACGAGATCGTCGGCTCGCTCGGTTCGGGCGGGATGGGCGTGGTCTATCGCGCCAGGGACGCCCGCCTGGGCCGCGAGGTCGCCATCAAGGTGCTCCCCGAGGGGTTCGCGGCCGATGCCGAGCGCCTGGCGCGCTTCGACCGCGAAGCCAGGGTGCTGGCGTCGTTGAACCACCCCAACATCGCGACGATCCACGGAGTGGAGGAAAAGGAAGGGACGCGCGCTCTGGTGATGGAGCTGGTCGAGGGGGAGACGCTGTCGGAGCGTCTGGCGCGCGGCGCCATGCCGTGGGAAGAGTGCCTGCCCATCTTCCTTCAGATCGTCGAGGCTCTGGAGTACGCGCACGAGCACGGCGTCATCCACCGCGATCTGAAGCCGGCGAATGTCAAGCTGACGCCGGAAGGAAAGGCCAAGCTGCTCGACTTCGGTCTCGCGAAGGCGCTCGACCCGATGGCGGGGCAAAGCGGGGGCTCGGGGCAGAACCCCGCGCAATCGCCGACCATGTCGCCGACGGTGACGGCGGCGGCGACACAGGCCGGAGTGATCATGGGGACCGCGGCCTACATGTCTCCGGAGCAGGCGAAGGGAAAGCCGGTGGATCGTCGCGCCGATGTCTGGGCCTTCGGTGTGCTGCTGTGGGAATGCCTCACGGGCCGGCGGCTGTTCGAAGGCGAGACGGTGCCGGAGACATTCGGCGCCATCTTCCGGCAGGAGATCGAACTCACAGCACTCCCGCGCGCCGTCCCACAGGGGGTGCGCCGCATTCTCGCGCGCTGCCTCGAGCGCGATCCGCGCCAGAGGCTGCGCGATATCGGTGAGGCGCGCATCTCGCTGGAGCGATCGATCGCGGGGGGCGAAACGGCCGATTCCCTCCCAGCCGCTGCCGTTGTTGCGCCGGCGGTGGGGATGGGCCGGTTTCTCCCTTGGATCCTCGTCGCGGCGCTGGGCATCGCACTCGGCGCCGCGCTCTGGCTCCGCCCTGCGGCGCCAGCCGCTGAGCGATCGCTCGCCATGGAGCTGGCACTCCCGGAGGGAGTGGCGCTGACCCAGGAAGCCCCACCCGCCATCTCTCCCGATGGGCGCTGGCTGGCCTTCGCCGGCGCGGCGGCGGATGAGCCGGCGCGCATCTGGGTGCGGTCGCTCGATTCGTTCGACGCCGTGCAGGTACCGGGGACGGAAGGGGCCACCTTCCCGTTCTGGTCCCCAGACTCGCGGCACGTCGGCTTCTTCATGAACGGCGAGTTGCGTCGCTTCGATCTCGCGTCGCGAACACCGCAGACGATCTGCGCCGATGCTCCCTGGGGGCGCGGCGCGAGCTGGGGCGAGGACGGCAACATCCTTTTCGCGCCGAACCCCAATACCGGCATCTTCTCGGTCCCCGCGGGGGGCGGGACGGCAAAACAGATCACCACGGTGGACGCAGCCCTTGCGGATGGCTCGCACCGCTTTCCGGTCCATCTGCCTGACGGCAAACATTTCCTCCTCACTGTCTTCAGCAACAATCCCGAGGCGCTGGCAAAAGACGGCGGAATCTTCCTCGCCTCGACCGACGGTGGGCCGTTCGAGCGCGTTCTGAGCGACCCCTCTCCGGCCGTGCTCCTGCCAGGGGCGCTCCTCGTGCACCGCCAGGGGAAGCTCATCGCCATCCCCTTCGACTCGCGCACATTCAAGATGAGCGGCGAGGCCGTCCCCGTGGCTCCTCAAGTCCAGTTCGTCCAGGCCGCCGGAATCCTCGCCGCCTCGGCCTCGCGGGCGGGTGACATCGTCTTTTCCGCGGGGCAGAGCAGCTTCGAGCAGGAGCTGGACCTGGTCTGGTTCGACCGGAAGGGGGAGGCACGTCCCGCCCTCGACCGTCGCATCTCCTCCCAAGGCGATCTCGACGTCTCCCCCGACGGCGGGCGTTTCGTCCTGCTCGTCCCACCGCCGCGAACCGGACCGGACGATCTCTGGATCGGCGAGTTCGCCCGCGGCACGCTCGTACCGCTCACGCGCGGCTCCAACGATTCCCATTCACCGCGCTGGTCGAGGGACGGGAAACGGATCGCCTACTGCAACCGCGACTCGGGAGACGAGGACATCTTCGTCATTCGTGCCGATGGGGCCGGCATCCCCGAGCGGGTCTACAGCGCCACGACGGTCGACACGACCGTGACCGACTGGTCTCCCGATGGCCGCATGTTGATATTCGACGCGGTCAGCAAGAGCGGTGCACGGCGATGGGAGATCTGGAGCCTCGATCTGGCCACCGGAAAAGCGGGGCCGCTGCTCTCCGAGGCTGGTGTCACGCTCGCAGGGGGACGTCTCTCCCCCGACGGGCGGTGGCTCACCTACGTCTCGGACGAGTCGGGGCAGAACGAGGTGTACGTCCGTCCCTTCCCTGCGCTGGATCGCAAGTGGCAGATCTCGCGGCAGGGAGGGGCCGAGCCTTCCTGGCGCGCGGACGGGCGCGAGATCGTCTTCCGGCGCGGCCTCATCGGCGTACGCATCTCGGTCGGTTCGCAGCTTCCCTCACGCAGCGGGCAGTCGCTCGTCGCCGTTCAGGTGAATCCTCAGGGGGCGGAGCTCTCCCCCGCTCTTCCCGAAGTCCTCTTCACGGCGCCCCGCGGCATCAACGCGTTCGCTCCATTCTCCGATCACACGCGCTTTCTCGCGACGACGCTCCCGGCGGAGCACCGCGAGACCCCCTTCCGGCTCATCCTCGGATGGTCCGCGGGCGCGGCAGCCGCGCCGTAGATGTACGGGAGATGCCATGGAGCGTGAACGCATCGAGGCCATCACCTTCGACTGCTACGGCACCCTGATCGACTGGGAGTCGGGGTTGGTGCGCGCGCTGCGCCCGCTGCTGGCGCGGCACAACCTGACGCTGAAGGACGACGCGATGCTGGAGCTCTACGCGTCGCTGGAGTCGCAGGCCGAGAAGGGGCCCTGGGTCCCCTACCGCGAGGTCCTCGGGCGCGTTGTGGACGGTCTGGGGAAGTGGGTGGGGTTCGCGCCGCAGCCCCACGAGCGTCTCTGGATCGCGGAATCACTGCCGGGCTGGACCCCCTTCCCCGACACGGTGCAGGCGCTCGCGGATCTCAAGAGCCGCTTCCGTCTCGGGATCATCTCCAACGTCGACGACGATCTCTTCGCGGCGACGTCGCGGCATCTGGGCGTGGACTTCGACTGGGTGATCACGGCGCAGCAGGCGCGCGCCTACAAGCCGGCGCGCGCGATCTTCGAGACGGCGCTCGAGAGGATCGGCCTGCCGCGCGCCTCGATCCTGCACGCGGCGCAGAGCCTCTACCACGACATCTCCCCGGCCCAGAGCCTCGGCCTGAGGACCGTGCGGATCGACCGCAGAGGCGGACGCCCCGGACACGGAGCCACGCCCCCCTCGGTGGCTCAGGCCGACGCGGTCGTCCCCGATCTCGCGGCGCTGGCGGCGATGCTCAAGGCGCAGCCATGACTCCCGATCGTTTCCGCCGGCGTCGGACCGCGTCCACTTCCCAGAGCCGCTCCCCCGCGTAGAGATCCGTCAGGCAGGACGACAGGCGCCCGGCTTCGGCCTCGGCTTCGCGCGACGTCCAGCCGAGCGCTTCGAGCACCAGCCGATCGAGCGCGCGTCGGTCGGCGCGTCCGCACTCCTGAGGCACCGTCCCGATCCGGCGCGATGCGATCGCATCGAACGCCGCGACGAGGGCGCCCGCCTCATCGGCGCCGATCGCTCGCGGATCGAGGATCGGCATCCCTCTCAGATCGCCGGCCTGGGTCTTGAGCATCCCTTCGTTGCGCTGGCGGCCATGAGCGTGCTTGATGAGCGCCGTGACGTGGGAGTTGAGGATCGCCGCGAGCAGCCGGGTTGAGATCCCCGGCTTCGGATCGATCTGGAGCAGGTTGTCGTTGACCGGAAACCCCTCCGGGTTGATCGGCGCGAGATGGCGGTACTGGTGCATGATCGACCAGAGGATCGCGCCCGAAGGTGCCGGCCTCAGCTCGTACCAGGCGCGACCCGCGCGCGCCCGCGCGGCGCAGGTTGGCCTGAGATGGGCTCCGTCGCGCTCGGCGCGGGCAATCCATGCCCGCAGGCCCGCAGCATCTTCGCGGCTCGCAGCATCCTCGCGGCCCGCGGCATTTTCGCGGCCCCGCTCCACCAGCAGCACGTTCCGCCTGAGCTGATCGCGCGTCACGACCAGGCGGTCCAGCTCCATCAGGGTGAAGACCAGCGGCGACAGGAACCTCTCCTCCACCGGCGGCTCGCGATCCCGCGGCGGGCAGAACACCGCGTCGTCCCCCGTCTTGATCCCCCAGCGCACGGTCGCGACTTCCGACAGGGGGACCAGGCGCGAAGCGCCCCGCGCGGCAATCGCGAAGTAGAGCTCGGGAAGCCGCAGCAGCGGCCCCCACGTGCGCCCGCCGAGAGCCAGCGACGGGACACTCCGGACGACGAGCGCATCCCCGGCATCCGCGCCGTCTTCGATCGCCCGGGCCATCCGATCGAAGCGCGCCAGCCGCTCCTCCAGGGGGAGCCCGGCCGGCACGAGCGTCGCCAGCGGGACGCGCAGGGAGACGAAGCGCGCGGGGCGCGACGCGTCGGGGGGATCGCGCTGCACGATGGCGATGACCGTCCTGACGCGCGCCCGGTCGAACCACGACTCAACCGAAGACTCGACCATCGCGACGAGACGATGCGAAGTGGTGAGCCAGTCGCGCAGCGCGGCGCCGTAGCCTGCGTCCAGCCAGGCACCACTCGTGATGAAGCCCAGGCGTCCGCCGGGCCGCAGCAACGCAAGAGACGGTGACCAGAAGCGGGCGTGCAGGTCGCTGCGCCCCGAGAGCGCGGGGCCCGCGGGCGGCGCCATCCGCTTGCGCGCTGGGTCGATCAGCTCCTGCCGGACATAGGGGGGGTTCCCCACGATGGCGTCAAAATCCCGCGGGAGCGCGGGCGCCGTCCCGGACACGGCATTTGATTTGCGGACCAGAGGTCCGCGTACCCGCACCGCGCTCGACCCCGGACTGGGTGCGCGGGCCTCCGGCCCGCCATTGACGCCAAGTCCGTGGTCCAGGAAGTCGTCGTTGATGATGGTCGCGCCCGGAACCCGGGCCTGCGCCGCGCGCGCCAGTCGCGGGTCGACCTCGATCCCCGTCAGGTGCCCGCTCCCCATCCCCGCAGCACCACGAAGGAAAGCCAGTCTCGTTGCGGCGCGCAGCAGGAGGGCGCCCGTGCCGCACGCCGGGTCGAGCACCGCCGCCATCGGATGGCGCACGCAGAGCGCGATCATCAGATCCGCCGGGTCGTCCTTGGTGAAGTGCTGTCCGTGACGGTGTCTGAGCCCGTCGTCCAGCGACTCCTCGACCGCGGCGTCCCGCTCATCCACGGCCGGAACGCCTCCTGTAGATGAGCTGCCCCTGCTCCTCCAGCAGCGGCGGGGAGACCCTCTCGTAGAGCGCTTCGAACCACGGCTCCGCCGCGATCCTCCCGATGTTCAGATAGTGCGGCGAGGTGGTGATGAAATCGGGAGCGAGGTCGCGGATGATCCTGCGGCTCCACTCCGGGTCGGTCTCGGGAAACCCTTTCCGGCGGCTCAAGACATCGGGCGAGTTGATCCCCGACGAATCGATGACGACGCGCCCTTCGAGCAGATACCCGATGACCCCCGTCTCACCGACATAGACCCGGTCCCCCGGCTGCGAGTGCTCCATGATCCAGCGCGCCGCGATCTCGTAAGCCCCCTCCCACGCCTCCCAATCCGCGCTGAGGTCATCGACCTGCCCGATGATCCATGCGCCTCCCGTCACGACGACAAGAATCGTCACGCAGGCCCAGATGGCGGGGCGGCTGGCGCGCATCGTCTCGAGGATGGCCGCGAGCCCCGCCGTCGCGAGGAGCAGCACGATCGGAATCAGCGGATTCACGTACCAGGGGAACGGCTCCACGCCGCTGAACGCGCAGGCGCCAAGGTAGAGCACGCCAAAGGAGGTCATCGCGACCGCGATGGGGCGCTTGCGCTGCAGCCACATGCCGGCGAGGGCGAGCGGCAGCGCAACCAGCAGGATCACGTCGTCCCTGAGGAACGCGGCGAAGTCCCCGAGCACCTGCGCCGGAGTCGCCGGATGGATGAGCATCTTCGCCGGAATCGAGCTTGGGATCGGCGAGCCGAAGTACCAGATGGCGAACCCGACCCAGCTCCCGGCGATCGCGCCGGACAGAAGGGCCGCGCGCATGACGGGGAGCGTGTGCGGCCCCTCCGCCGCCGTCCAGACGAGCCACAGGGCCACCGGCGCCAGTGCGATCGCGTCGGGGCGCATCACCAGGGCCGCTCCGAGCAGGGCGCCCGCCGCCAGCTCGCGCCCACGCGCAGCCGCAAGCAGAGTCCCTGCGATCAGCGCGCAGTAGAGCGGGGTCTCCATCCCGCCGACCGATGTGAACGCCATGTGAGGATGCAGTGCGCAGGCGAGCGCGGCAGCCGTGCGCACCCAGACGCTCACCGGCTTCGGCCACCCCGTGACGACCATCGGCACCGCCGCGAAAACCAGCAAACAGAGCAGCGCGTGCCCGCCGACACCCAGGACCAGCGCCGCGTCCTCGATGTCGAAGCCGAGCCACGCGGCCCCCGCCAGCATGAGCGTGAAGAGCGGCGTCGTGGCGCCCAGCACGCGCTCGGGGGGATTCCAGGTGAAGCCGTCGCCGCGCGCGATGTTCGCCGCGTAGCGGAAGGTGATGTAGGCGTCGTCGAAGAAGAGCGTGGGGAGCCACAGCCCCAGCACGACGACCACCAGCACGACGATCGCGCGGCCGAGATGGCTCAACCGTCAGGCTCCACGGGCATCGACAGGAGCGATGAGGCGCCCACCGCGCTCATCGTTCTTCAGGCGGCCATTCTGACCCAACTCGGGCGAGAATCCCACCTGCCCATCCCGCTCGCGGAGCCGCGCGCGCTACCTGCCTGCGGCACCAGCCGCCAGGCGCCCCGGGCGATGGAACCGGATCACGTTCACCGCGCAATTATCGAAGGCGCCGGTGTTCACGACCACAACCTCCGCGGCGCCGTCGCCATCCAGATCCACGAACCGCGGATCGCGCGAGGTGACGCGCCGGACGCGCATGCGGGACCCCTCCCCCTCGCTCCCCTCTCGCGGCCCGAAGCTGATGTCGAAGTCGTCCTGTTCGCTGAAGCGCATCCCTTCCCCCGTCACCGAACGGGAGGCGTCGCGCGACACCAGCGCCTTGCCGTCGCGCGAGGCTTCACCAGAGTAGACGACCATCGTATTGAGGCTGCGCACCAGCAGGTCGGCCAGGCCGTCTCCGGTCACGTCGTGGCCGTACTCCAGCATGCCTCGGTCGCCGTCCTCCACGTCGAACTCGGTGGAGCGCGGGGATGTCGCGAATCTTCCGTCTGCGCCGCGCAGGTAGGCGTCGAGCACCACCGTGCTGTCCTTGAGCCCCTTCCAGTAACCGATCACCAGATCGGCGTTGCCGTCACCGTTGACATCGGCCAGCACGGGGTGTGCCAGCTGCCACAGGTTCATCCGGCTCTGTGCAGCGAAGAGCGGCGGACGGCCGGTGCGGCTGCGATCGGGCTGCAGCACGAACAGGCGCAGCAGCTTTTCGCCCGTGATGCTCAGCTTGTCGCCGGGCCGCGTGATCGCCAGCAGCGCCACCTTGCCATCCAGCATCAAGTAGGAGCTCTCCACGATCTCCTCCGGCTCGGGGAGCAGCGACCAGCTCTCGGTCACGAGCGGATCGGAGTCGGTGCCCGCGGCGGTGGGATGCACCACCAGTGTCTGGAGGCGCTGGCTCCCGTATTCGCGCGGGCCGGCCGCGTAGAGCAGCGGCGCGTCGCGGGCGGCGCCACGAACGCGCTCGAGCGGCACCGCGTGCACGAGGATCTCGGCGCCCAGGATCGATGCTTCCACCGGGATGATGACGCTCCCCGAGGAGGCCCAGGCTTCGCCGGCAGCCTCCGGCGCGAACAGCGACAGCCCGTGCAGCGACGGGATGAGCAGCCGCCCGGCGCCTCCCGGCATCGACGCCAGCGCCGCCAGCGATCCGTCCAGCGAAAGATCGGGCTGCGACACCAGCGGGCGCAGGCCGGTGGCGGTCATCACTGAAACGCTGCCGCGCCCGCCGACCAGCAGCTCATCGGCGCCATCGCCGTCCAGATCCACCGGGGCCAGCGACTCCGCGTCGGGCGGAAGATCGTCCCGCAGCGTCGCGAAGGAGCCCTCCCCGGCCAGGTCCATCCTGATCAGCTGACGCGGCTTGGTGTCGGGGACGGCATCGGCCCGAAGCTGATCGCAGTCGGGCTCGAGCGCGTCTCCCTCGGCGGTGCGAGGCTTCGGTGGTGGCTCCGGGCGCACCAGCAGCAGGACCTCGCGCCCGCCTGCTGCCGTGCGCGGCAGCGCGGCATCCAGCAGCCTCCCCGCCGGCCTCCCGATGACCAGCCGCGCGCCTTCTCCTTGCACGCTCCTGACGTATGGCCGCTCCGGCTCCTCGGCGCGCGCCGTCCCGGTGAGCGCAGGCAGTGCCAGCGCGCAGGCGGCGAACCCGCAGGCGAACCTGGTTCTCATGGCCGCCACGTTCTTCATGGCGCCGCCTTCGAGCTGAGGTACAGCTCCAGCCGCGCCCGTCCGGTGACGCCGGCTTCATCGGAGGGGATCATGCGGGTGATCGAGAGATCCGAACGCCCATCGCCGTCCAGGTCCGCGATGCGGGCCAGCGCCACGTCCTGGATCTCCGTGCCGATGTCCAGCGTCACGTCGGGCTTGGGGGGGTAATGGGATCCGGGCTTGCCGTAGTGGATGGTGACCTCCTTGCCGCGCCCAAGATGGACGAAGTCCTTGATCCCGTCGCCGTTGAAGTCGCCGGAGAAGTGGCCGAAGCGGGGCATCTTCAAGTCGTTGAAGTCCAGCAGCAGCTTCTCCGACAGGTCCAGTCCGGTGATCTTCGTGAACCCTCCGCCGGCCCCCTGCGACCAGAGCTGGAAGTCCAGCCCCATCCCGAAGCGCTTGGTGGTCAGGACCCGTATCGCCTGCCAGAGAGAAAAGTCCAGGGTGATGGTCAGGATCTCCTTGCGCCCGTCGTGATCGAGGTCAACGAACGGGCTGCCGCCCATCATCGAAAACACCCCCGCGCCGAAGGGATGGCCCAGCACTTCCATCTCGAGGTAGGGCTTCGGATCGACGGTCAGGTCCTTCCTCGCGTGATAGAAGCGGTAGGTGAAGTGCGGCTCGCGGGCTTCATCGAGGCCGTCGTCATCGCCGCTCTTCTCCGTGCTGGTGACCACCTCGGCCAGCCCGTCGCCGGTGATGTCGCCGAAATGGGCCAGCTCTCCCCAGCCCCCGTGCTCGCCCGTCGCGCCGGTCTGCCCCATGTCGCACAACGGCGTCAGGACGCGCGCCGACGCAAATCGCCCCTCCCCCTCCCCCCTGAACACGTGCACGATGGGGTTGGAGTCGCTCCCGGTCACGACGAACAGATCGGGGAGACGATCGGAGTCCAGGTCCTCCAGCCGCGGCATCGAGTAGCGCCGCCAGGGGGCGGTGTCACGACCGCGCCGGTCGTCGGGCAGCGGCAGCCGTGTGACCGACCGCGGCGACGGCCCGTCAGTCCCGCCGCGATACAGCGCCATGCCGTCCTCGGCGGGGAACATCAGGTCGGGGTGCGCGTCACCATCCAGATCGAAGCGCAGCCGCAGGCTGGACATCAGGGTCCCCGCGCCCGCCAGCACCGGCGGATCGGCGATGAGCGGACTGAATGTCAGCGCCGCGTAAGGGGCCTCTCCTTCCAGCTTCAGTGCGGCGACCCCCTCGTCGGTCAACGCCACCACAGGGGTGGGGCCCGGGCCGCTGTCCAGAGCCAGCACCGAGGCGGGCAGCATCAGCGCGGGGCCGGCCAGCAGGTACTGGCCGTCGGGCTGCTGCAGATAGACCCGTATCTCGCGCCGGTCGAACAAGGCCGGCACGATCGTCGTCATCTGCACGAACCCCTCCAGCCGCTCGAACTCCACGCTCTCGAACTCCGACCAGGCCAGAGCCATCACCAGGTCGATACGGCCATCGCCGTTCACGTCGACAGGGAGGACTCGGGCGGGAGGGCCGGGAATATCGAGCGTCACCTTGCGCATCGCGGTGGGGCGAGGCGCGGCCAGGCACACATCTGCCAGAACGGTCAACGAACAGGCGGCTGCGACGGCCGCGAGGATGAGGCGCAGCATGCGGGTGGTTCTACGAGCCGGCCCGCTCCCGCGTTCCCACGACAGGGGTCACCGGCGGGTCGCTGGAAAAGCTGGTCGGGGCGAGAGGATTCGAACCTCCGACCCTCTGCTCCCAAAGCAGATGCGCTACCAGGCTGCGCCACGCCCCGACCGCGGTGATTTTAGCCGACCTGCTGGTCGTCCTGGATCGGTGTCTCCGGCGTCACTCCCCCGGCAGAAGGGCCACGACGCGCAAGGGGCCGCCCGAGCCACCTTCGATCTTCATCGGCAGGGCGATGACGATCGCGCCCGTGGGGGGCAGCCGCTCCAGGTTGGTCAGGTTCTCGAGGCCGGGAACGTTGCGGGCGGCCATCACGCGGTGCACCACGAAGTCCTTCGATTG
>Ga0137433_1000035_pt1 | contig 68910 bp, 65 predicted proteins | sample EasRivERMZT840_2_FD_102335 | JGI IMG/M metagenome (GOLD analysis project Ga0137433, IMG submission 102335) | Soil microbial communities from meander-bound floodplain in the East River, Colorado, USA - East River MetaG ERMZT840_2 | ecosystem: Environmental > Terrestrial > Soil > Floodplain ...
CGGGGATCGCGGTCTTCCAGGATCTGCTCGTGATCCCGATCATGCTGCTCACGCCGTACCTCGCTCCGGGCGCGGCCCCCGTCGCGGACGTGACGGCTCCGCTCCTCGCGTTCGGTCAGGCCGCGCTCGCCGTCGCCGCGATCCTCTTCGTGGCCCTCAAGGGGGTGCCGCGTTTGCTCGCGGTGCTGACCGCGCTGCGCAGCCGCGAGGTCTTCATCATCAGCATCTTCCTCGTGTGCCTCGGCATCGCGTGGCTCACCTCGCAGATCGGGCTCTCGCTCGCGCTGGGGGCGTTTCTGGCCGGCCTCGTCGTCTCGGAGTCCGAGTATGGCCACCAGGCTCTGGCCGACATCATGCCGTTCCGCGACAGCCTGACGAGCCTCTTCTTCGTCGCCACGGGGATGCTCCTCGATCCCAGGGTCCTCATCGAGCGCCCCGCCGCCGTCCTCGCCCTGACCGCGGTGGTCCTCCTTCTCAAGCCGATCGTCATCGGGGGTCTGCTTCTGGTGACGCGGAAGACCCCGTCCGTGGCCGTACAGTCGGGCATCGCCCTCGCCCAGATCGGGGAGTTCTCCCTCGTCCTCATGAGGTTCGGCGCCGACAAGGACCTGCTCCCTGGCCAGACGACACAGCTCTTCCTCGCCGCGGCCGTCCTCACGATGACCGTCACGCCGCTGATCCTTGCGGCGCTGCCCCGGGCGCTCCCGGCGATCCAGGCGTTCGAGGCGAAGGGTTGGTGGCTCGCGCCGAAGGGGACGCGCGATGAAGTCGGCGAGGCCCTGGCGGATCACGTCATCATCGTGGGGTACGGGTTCAACGGCACGAACCTGGCGCGCGTGCTGGCCGAGATCGGGATTCCCTACGTCGTTCTCGAGCTCAACTCTCAGGCGGTCCGTCAGGCCAGGCTCAAGGGGGAGTCGATCGTCTACGGCGACGTCTCATCGATCGAGGTGCTCGAGCGCGTCGGGGCGGAGCGCGCGCGCGCCATGGTGATGGCGATCTCCGACCCCGCATCCACCCGCCGCGCGGTGGCCGTCGCGCGCAGCAGGTTCCCGGGGCTGCACGTCGTCGTGCGGACGCGCTACCTGGCGGAGGTCGACGAGCTCTACCGGCTGGGAGCGCAGGTCGTAATCCCCGAAGAGGTGGAGACGAGCATGGAGATCTTCTCCCAGGTCCTGGAATGTTACGGCGTGCCTCGGGGAACGCTGATCAAGCACGCCCGCCGCATCCGCGCGGAGCGTTACGGCCTCTTCCGCGAAGGACGTCCCGCGGCGGAGACGCGGGACGTCTCCGTGACACGAGGCGATCTCTCGGGGCTTCACGACGCGATCTCCGCGGCCGAGGTGAAGCTCTGCGTCATTCCTCCAGGAGCGCTCTCGGCCGGCAGGACCCTCGAGGACATCGGGCTGGCCGGGACGGGGGCGACCGTGCTCGCGGTGCTCAAGCAGGACAGGGTCGTCACCCAACCGCCGCCGCGCACGGCTCTGCGGGAGAAGGATGGCGTCGTGCTGATCGGCAGTCCGGAGCAGGTCGGAGTCGCGGTGGAGGCCCTCACGCGCAGCGAAGCCTGACGCGTCCCTCACGAGGATCGAGGCCTGACGGCAGGCGGGCGCGCCGCGCGACGCGAATCGCGGCGGGGCCGCGTCAGGGCTTGGCGTCGGCGGGAGGGGGCGAGATGTACTCCTCGGCGGTGATCTCGGGCACGAAGAAGCGGTAGTCCTCGTACTTGAAGGACGTCTTCTCCTGCACCCTCATCTCCTGATCCCGCGCCAGCGACGTCATGCTGAGCACCTGCTGCGTCGGGTAAGAGAGTCCCTCGCGCTCGAAACCGAACGTCACGTCCAGGTGCCACCCGTGCGGACGCGCGGCCAGCGGAACACCCGCGATGGCGAAGGCCTTGTTGTATTTCATGACCTCCACCTCCAGCCTCACGTGCTGCCCCGTCGGCTCCGCGCTGATCGACCAGAGGTTGAGCGACCTGGCGTCGACGGCGACTTGCCCGCTCCATCCGTCGATCTTCGAACCGCCGGGGTTGGGGGCGATCCCGATGAAATCGATCAGATTGAGCAGCCTGTAGGCGCGGACCACCTGCCCCGCGGGACGGAAGTTGAAGCGTCCTTCGTTGTCGCGCGAGAAGATCTCCGCCCAGAGGTACGCGGGTGGAACCGGTGGCTCGAAATCGGCCCGGCGCCGCTTCCACTCGCCGGCGCGCGTCTTTTCGAGAAGCTGCCGGTACTCGCGCAATGCGCCGTCGACGCGCTCCTCGAACAGGTAGTCGTAGTTGTACGTCTTGCTGTTCTTGTGGCCCGCGGTCTCCACGTCGTACTTGGCCTCGATCACCGTTTCGCGGCAGGTGAAGCCCAGCGCCTCGTCTTTGTAAGTATCGGCGCGATCGGCGAGGGCCTCGCGGAGCTGTTGGAACGCGGCTTCCTCCTGCGGGCGGCCAGCCACCTCCGGCGTGCTCCCGGTCGTCTTCTCCGGGGGCTGCTGCGATGACGTTCGCACGGGATTGGAGAGGAGCAGAAGGATGACGACCGCGATCACTCTTGCCGAGGAACGGTTCAAGGACCCTCCGGGGACGGAGCTGGTTCATCTGCGCGGGCGATGCAGGATCCTAACACAGGCGCGATGGACCGGCCGGTTGCGAAAGCACCACCATGCGATCTCCCGCAGGCGTCTTGACACTCCGGAAAGACGCGTCCTATCGTGACGAGGCGCAAAGCCGGAACGCGCGCATGGAGGAGCGATCATCGCGACGAAGCAGAAGGACTACTGGGGGATCCTTGGCCTGAAGAAGGGCGCGACCGAGAAGGAGATCCGCTCGGCCTACAAGCGTCTCGCGAAGAAGCATCACCCCGACGTCAACCCCGGCGACAAACAGGCCGAGGAGCGATTCAAGGAGATCTCGGAAGCGTACGAAGTGCTCTCCGATCCGAAGAAGCGCAGTCAATGGGAGAGGGGCGAGATCGACTTCGATTCGTTCTTCCGCCAGCGCGCCCGTTCCAGTGGCAGCTCCGGGGACGTCTTCAGCTTCGGGTTCGGGAGCGGCGTGCAGGAGATCCTCAACGAGCTGTTCGGCGGCGGCGCTGCCGCCGCCGGGAGACGACGCGGGTTCGACACCGGGGACTGGATACCCACGACACAGGGAGCCGACCTGGAGTTCGAAGCTTCCATCAGCTTCCTGGAGGCCGCCCGCGGGATCGTGCTCGACGTGCCGCTGGCGCGCACCGCCACGTGCGCCGAGTGCCGGGGAACGGGACGGCACGCCAGAGCGGCCTGCCCGCGATGCGGTGGGAGCGGCCGCATCCGCTCCAACGAGCCGCTCAAGGTGAGAATCCCCGCGGGAGTCAGGGACGGCGCGCGCGTGCGCGCCTCCGGGAAGGGTGAGGCCGGCTCGGGGGGCGGCGAGTCTGGAGATCTCTACGTGAGATTGCGGGTGCGGGAGCATCCGCATTTCCGCAGGGAGGGGAACGACATCCTCCTCGACCTTCCGCTGACCGTGCGGGAGGCCGCGCTCGGGACGCGACTGGAGGTTCCCACCCTGGAAGGGAGGGTCGCTCTCACCGTCCCCGCAGGGAGCAGCAGCGGCCGGCGGCTTCGTCTTCGCGGCAAGGGGATTGCCCCACTCCGCTCCGACCCGGGAGATCAGTTCGTGGTGATCCAGATCGTCACCCCCGACAGCCTCGATGACCGATCCCGGGAGATCCTCGAGGAATTCGACCGTCTGAACCCCCTCGATCCCAGGGCCGATCTGGGCTGGTAGGGCCCCAGCTGGGGGGCCTCCTTCCGCGGAACTTCTCGAAAGTCACCCAAAAAGATAAGAGCCGCAACCCGAAACGCGGGAAAATCAGTCGTGTCAGTACCTTGACGCCCCCCCCAACCCACCGTACCTTCAAATGCGACGGCAGGACTCTGTTCCGCCGTCTATGATTGAGATGTCCAGTCGAGTCTTGGGAATACCAATGAAACCTCAGTCCGCGAGTCGGTTGGCCCTCCCCGCCGCCGCGCTTCTCCTCTGTGCGACGTCGGCCGGATGGGCCGCAGAAGGCATCCAGAGCCAGGCTGCGCCGTTGGCAGCCACCTCCTGGGAGATGCCTGATCGCGACTTCACTTTCCTGACCGGTGCCCCAGTGCGTTTCAGCGGGCTGGAGGGGAGCGACGGCGTGCAGCTCGATCTGGGGTCCGCAGGCTACGACGCGCGCGCCATGCTCGCCGACGCGCAGCGCCAGGCGGCGCGCCCGAGCCTCCTGAAGCTCTACCGTGACGCGCTGATGACTGAGACACGCCGGTCGATGCGCCGCGATCCCTCGCTCTTCTGGGTCGAGTCGTTCGACGACGCGGTCGGTGCGAACATTCACGAAGGGATCCCGATGAACCGGATGCGCAAGTCCGCTGAGAAGATCTTTGGCGAAGCGCATCAGGAGCTTCTGGCGGATGCGCTGAATCACCTCATCGAGACGAGCGAGCCGCTCAGCGCGCTCAACAGGAAGATCAGAGGCATCGACTTCCGCGTCCGCGCCGACGCCAGCCGGTCGGACATTTTGCCGTTCGACGGCGAGACTTCCTCGAGGAGCGACCGCCGCGACGACACCAACGTGAGCTTCGTCGTGTCGAACCATCCGCGTCTGGCGATGGAGACGCGTCTGGGCAGGATCAAGACGAGCGTCGAGCTGCCGCTGCTCTCCCCGGGGATCCGCACGACCTTCAGCACGTCCTTCACCAGCACGATGCGCGGCACGCTCAGCATGGGCGTGGAGGACATGGGCGAGGACTACTGGGTCTCGGCCGGCCTCCGCTGCGGATTCTAGGCCCGACCGTCCCGCACAACCGAAGGTGTGGCCCCCGGCGTCAGTCCGTCAATCCCTCGAAGCGCGGCGCAGGGGAAGAACCGTTCCCGACCCTCGGGGCTCGAGGGCGGCCTGACGATCGGAGCCGAAGATCATCGGCGGCCGCACGCCGCGCGCGACGCTGCGGATGTTGACGTAGCCCTGGATGCAGTCGACGCATCCCGGGAAGGTGCGGTTCCTCCCGCGGTAGACGCAGGCCTCGACCCTGTACCAGACCTGGTACTTGCTGCAGAAGAAATCGTCGAGGGGACCTCTCGTCCCTTCCGGGATCCCGCCGGTCGCCATCGTCATCATCCTTCCCGTACTCTCGCTGTCGCGGTCCGCGCTGTCAAGATGGATTCACGGGAGGGCCGCCCCCTTCCGGTCCCTGCCAACCGCCCCCTGGAGGCGCGCCCACTCCGGGAGCCGGCACCGGCTGCGCGGTTCTCCGCTCGAAGATCGCGCGCCCCAGAAGGCCGCCGACGGTGCCGAAGATGCTGTAGAGGATGAAACACATGCCCGCCGTGATGAGCAGGATCAGGACCATGCCGAAGTCACGCACGATCTGAGCCGCCTGCTGCGCCTCCGGATACATCTGCGCCGCCTGGTCGATGGCCTGATCGAATTCCGCCTGGAGGTCCCCCCCCATGATGACCGAGAAGGCGAGCCACGTCACCAGCATGACGGGGACCGCGACCAGGCCGCTCAGGAGTCCGCCGGCCGCCGCGCGCCCGAAGGTGATCGGCACGTCGGATCCCTTGACGAGCAGATAGGACGTCAGGACGCCGGCGCCGAGGATCAGCGAGCAGCACGCGCAGTTCAGCGCGCCGACGAACGGCACGCCGGACAGGAATCCGAAGATGAACCCGGAAGCGAGCGACGACGTGAGAAGGTTACCTCGTCTCTGCATGGGGCGACCTCATCCTCCCGTAGTAAGTGACTGTGACGGACCCGCCGGGCGATTAAGCAATGCCCTCGGGCTGCTGCGATGAAGAGCAATCTCCGCGCACAACGCTTCGAGCGCCGGAACGAGGCATGCGCCGACGGCGGCGCCCAGAACCGCGCCCGCGACCGCGCGCACGACGGCGGCGTCGGAAATGAGTCCCGCTCCTGCCAGGATCCACGTGGCAAGCGACGGCACGGCGGCCGCCGCGAGGAACGACGCCGTGCCTCGGATCGCTGCACGGGCGCGCACTCCAGCAGCGGCGAGGATGAAAGCGAGCAGCGCTCCTCCATAGATGCCCGCGCAGCGCGCGCACACCGGGAGCGGCGACCCCAGGATGTGAAAGGATCGCTCCGGGATCTGGTGGCATACCGGAGCGAAGAGAAACCTCACCATCGCGGCGCCCGCGTCCAGTCCCGCCGAAGCGAGAAACGGCGGTGCGACGATCAGGGCGCACCAGAGGACGCCAAGCAGCGCCAGGAGGAGCGCCGCGTGGCGCGGCGAAGGCGCGGTCATGGCGCGAGCACCTTGCGGTAGGGGAAGAGCCCAGGTGTCCCTCCCGTGTGCAGGAAAACCGTGCGCTCGCCCTTCCCGATGACGCCGGAGCGGCACATGTCGATCAGCCCGGCCATCCCCTTTCCCGTGTAGACAGGATCGAGGAAGATCCCCTCGGTTCGCGCCAAAGAGCGGATCGCCTCCGTCCCGGCGGTGGTGGGGACGGCGTAGGCGCGGCCGGCCTGCTCGTAGCTGATCCTGACGTCCTCGTCGCCGACCGTCACGGGGCGATCGATGAGCATCGCCGCTTTCTCGACGAGGGTCTTCACCGAGGGGACGCCGAGGCTCTCGGGCATCCCCGGCGGAGCCACCGAGATTCCGGTGATGCGCGCGGGGCGCCCTGCGAGGATGTTCCCCAGCACCAGCCCGGCCATGGTCCCGCCTGTCCCGAACGCCACGACCACGTGGTCGATGTCGAGACGGTCCCGCTGGCTGGCCGCCAGCAGCTCGTCGAAGCAGCGGTTGTAACCGAGGGCGCCCAGTGGGGTGCTGCCGCCGGGACCGATGACGAAGGGACGCCGTCCCTTGGAGAGGAAGCGCTCCTCCTCGGTGGCGAGGGCTTTCGCGACCATCTCCGGCGTCATCTCCGAGGGCCCCATGGAGAGAAAGGTGAGGGTCGCGCCAAGGATCCGGCTCAGCAGCAGATTGCCGTCCACGTCCTCGGGGGGGGACCCTGCCAGCACGAGGCTGCAATCCAGGCCCAGCTTGCGTGCCGCGGCGGCAGTCATGCGCGTGTGGTTCGACTGAACGCCGCCGAACGCGATCACCACATCGGCCCCGGCGTCCACGGCCGCCGCGAGGAGAAACTCGAGCTTGCGCGCCTTGTTGCCGCCGAACGCGAGCCCCGTGCAGTCGTCGCGCTTGATCCAGATCTCGCGCCCCGCGATCTCGGTGGAGAAGCGGCGCGCGTGCTCGATCGGCGTGGGGAGATGGGCGAGCCCGAGTCTGCGAGGCTCAGCCACGTGCGGACCTGGGTGCCTGCTTCATTCAGCGGACTCCTCGACGGGGACGCCGAGCCGCAACCTTATCCGGGCTTCCGGGTGAGGTCAACCTCCCGCGTCATTGCGACGCGGATTCCAGAAGCGGGGTGACGGCTGCCGTGAGACGCTTCCGGTCCGTGGGGCCGTCCGTTCGCGAGACGAGCCTGCCGTCCCGTGCGTAGATGAAGGTGGCGGGAAGCGCTCCCTTCCATGCCGGGTCCACGGCATTGATGAAGACATCATCGTCGCCAGGGGCCTTGATGTAGCAGGGGAACGCGACCCCCTGCTGCTTGAGGAAGGGGATGACCTGATCGGCGAGCGCCGAGGCCATGTCCAGCGACACCGTGAGGAGCGCGACTCCTTTCGGCCGCATCTCCTTCTCGAACGCCACCAGCTCGGGGAACTCCTCGCGGCAGGGCTCGCACCAGGTGGCCCACATGTTCGCAACGACCACGCGGCCCTTCAGAGCGCCGATGGCGCGGGCATAACCTCCGGGGTCGACAGCGGGGACTTCGATGGCCCCGCCGGGAGGGGCGGTGCCCGCCGCGGCGACCGTGACGGCCGCCGCGGCGAGGATGAGAAAGGCGCGCTTCACGCCCGCTTGATCGAGCAGCCGAACGCCTTGGCTTCCTTCTTGCTGACCTCTCCGCCGGAGAGCAGCGCGTCCAGCGCGTTGCGCAGGTCCTGGCTCTTGATCGCTGCCGGGTCCTGCGAGTCGTCGATCCGTCCGTGGTAGCGCAGGATCCCCTTGCCGTCCACGAGGAACACCTCGGGGGTGACCGACGCCTTCAGCTTGTCTGCAATCTTGTTCCCGTCGTCCTTCAGGACGGGGAAGTTCCATTTGTTGTCCACGGCGTGCTTGCTCATCTCCTCGGGGAGCTCGGCCTTGTTGGAGTTGATCCCCAGGAACTGGATCCCCTTCTTCTGGTACTCGCCTGCGAGCGCCGTCATCCTATCGTTGTAGGCGTTGGACACGGGGCACTTCGTCGACACGAAGATGAGGACGACCCCCTTGGAGTCCTTGAAATCGGTGAGCGAGACCTGCTTTCCGGTGTAGTCGGGCAGGGAGATGTCCCCGATCGACTGTCCGAGCATTGCGGTGGGTTCTGCCTCCCCCGCGAAGAACGACGGAACCAGGGCGAGCGCGGCGATGGCCGTGATGGCCAGGGCCGTCGCGGCGCGACGGAACGAATGCATAGGCACCTCCTGAGACATGTGGTTTGGCCGGTCGAGAAGCGGTTTCGCCGGATTATACAACCGTCCAGGAATTACCGCCGGATCGTCGGCGCGGCGATGGGCCCGCCGCCGGCGCAGGATGCGGCCGCTGTTTCGAGATCGCGGATGAAGCGCGCCAGGTCCAGGACGCGGGGTTCAGGCATCCCCTCCCTGCCCCCCTGCCGCAGGTTTGCGAGGGCCCGCTCGAGGAGGCGCAGCGCTCCCGTCCTTTCCCCGCGCTCGATCTTGAGCAGCCCCGCGCAGGCCTGCACGAGCCCCTGATAGAGGGGGCGGGAAGGCCCCTTCGCCGCCAGCCAGATCGCCTCGAACTCCTCATGGGCCCGGAAGTACTCACCCCTGTTGAAGAGATCGATTCCTTCCTCCAGATGTTGCCCCATGGCGTCCACCGTGCGATATTCTCCCAGCCTCGCTAAAACTGCGGTCCCCCGATAACGTATCAGGCGCAGGGGGCAGAGGGAGAGAACGTGACCAGAGGTGCCAAGGGGTGTCTGCTCGCCGCCGTGGGGATGATGTTCATCCTCGTGGTCGTCGCAGCGGGGATCATGCTCACCGGAAGAGTCCGGCGGGACACGATCCTCGACCTGACGATCTCCGGTGAGATCGTCGAGGACTACGAAGACACGCTCGCGGCGCGCATGTTCCGCGGCAAAGTGACGATGCTGCGGGACCTCACTCTCGCGCTCGATACCGCCTCCCGCGACGAGCACGTCAAAGGCCTCGTCGCGCGGATCAAGCCCTTCCAGATGGGGGTGGCGAAGATCCAGGAGCTGCGCGACGGCATCATCGCCTTCCGGGCCTCGGGGAAGTGGGCTCATGTCTATCTCGATTCCGCGGGGGAGTTCTCCAGCGCGAACGGGCTCTACTACCTCGCGACGGCCTTCGACGAGATCTGGCTCGCCCCCTCGGGTGACCTGAACCTGCACGGTCTGCTCGGGGTCACGCCGTTCTACCGCGGCCTGCTCGACAAGCTCGGCATCTATCCCGACATGAACAGCATCGGGGAGTACAAGAACGCCAAGGACATCTACACCGAGAAAGAGATGACGCCGGCCCACCGCGAGGCCACCACCGCGTACCTGAAGGACTGGTACGACCAGATCGTGGCTGGGATCGCCTCCGAGAGGGAGCTCGACGCAGCCCAGGTCGACGCGATCATCCAGAAGGGCCCCTTCCTCGCGCAGGAGGCGCTCGAGATGAAGCTGGTGGATCATCTCGCCTATCACGACGAGTTCCTCGACGCGATGAAGACGCGTAACGAAGGGGATCTCACGCTGATGCGCGCCGAGGAGTATCACGCGAAGACGCAGTCGTCCCGCGGGACGCGCATCGCCGTCGTCACCGGCATGGGGGTCATCTTCACCGGGCGGAGCGCTCAGGATCCGTGGGGTGGGGCGCTCATGGGCTCCGAGACGGTCGCGCAGGCGCTGCGCGACGCCCGTGAGGACTCCGGGGTCAAGGCGATCATCTTCCGCGTGGACTCGCCCGGCGGGTCGGCGCTCGCTTCTGATCTGATCTGGCGCGAGGTGAACCTCGCCGCCAAGGAGAAGCCGGTCATCGTCTCCCACTCCGACGTCGCGGCATCCGGCGGCTACTACGTCTCCATGGGGGCCACCAAGGTGATCGCGATGCCCGGAACGATCACGGGCTCGATCGGCGTGGTGGCCGGCAAGATGGTCACCAAGGGCTTCAACGACTGGATCGGCCTGAACTACGAAGCGATCAAGATGGGGAACAACGCGACGTACTACTACTCGGGCAAGCCCTACAGCGACGCCGAGCGCGAGGTCTACTGGAAGTTCATGCACAAGATCTACGACGACTTCACGGGGAAGGTGGCCGAATCACGCGGCAAGACCGTGGAGCAAGTGGACGCGATCGGCCGGGGGCGCGTCTGGACCGGCGCTCGCGCGGTGGAGCTGGGGCTCGTGGACGAGCTTGGCGGCTTCACAGACGCGATCCGCATCGCGCGCGCAGAGGCCGGCATCCCGGAGGATGGCGACGTGAAGCTCGTCTACCTCCCCGCGAAGCGCACCTTCTACCAGAGCCTTTTCTGGTCGGAGGAGGAGACCCGCGCCGTGGTTCCGATGGAGATCACCGCGGCCCTGCGGGAGATCCAGCACGTCATGATGCTGAGCCGCGAGAACATCTGGCTGCTGGCAGACACCCCCTACCTCGTCCCGTAGCGGCGAGAGGGGACCCTACATCAGGTAGCGCCCCGCCGGGCCCGCGTCACCTTCGTGGGCCGATTCCCAGTACTCGTCGATGGCCTTGAGGATCGACTCTTCCTCGGGGATGGCGAGGTTGTGGAGCGCCCCCACGAGCAGCAGCGTGTGCCCGACCAGGGCGCGGCTCCGATCGAGCCACCGCCTCAGAGGGGGCACGAGATCCTGATGCGCGACCAGCGCCGCGCACTCAGAGGCCGCTTCGGGGCCGAGCGTCTCGAAGATCTCGTCGAAATTATCCAGCACGATCCGCAGCGACTCCTCGCGGCTCATGTCGCAGCCCACGCGCACCAGGCTGGCCACCATGTCGGGATGCGCGCTGCCGTGCTCCAGCGCGCCCTTCAGGTGTGACAGCACCGGCGTCCCGATCCGCGCCAGCGCCCGCTCCGCGGCTCCGTAGATGTAGCCGTTGTCGTCCCCCAGGTGCCTTGCGATCTCCGGGATGAGATCGTCGCGTCGCAGCTCTCCGAGCACGTCGAGCGCGATCGCCTTGGGGAAGAAGGGGCCGCGCGCCTCGAGGGTCCGCAGGCACCAGTCGGCGGCCTCGGCGGCTCCCGTCACCTTTGCCTCCGCGGCCACGGCGATCCGGGCGGGGAGCGCTCCCAGAAGCGCGCCGGTCTCGATGCCGGCGAGCGCCAGAAGGCCGGGGAGATCGCCGTCGGCGGCGTCCATGGCCGTCTGGTAGTTGCGGTAACAGGAGACCTTGACCATCCCTGCGATGAGGAGCCCGATCAGCCACTGATGCATCGCAGGCTCGAGCGGCTCCGCGATGGCGACGACCTGAGGCTCGGTGAACGCGCTGCCGAGGGCCTCCAACTTGAGGGGAAGCTGGTCGTCGCCGGAGTGTTCGAGACGCGCGGCGGAGTCGCGGATGCTGGCGCCCAGGGCGCGCGCGATCTCGCCGAACTGCCCGCGCCCGAAGACGGCGCTCAGCTCATCGTGCTTCGAACGCGGGATGGCGCCGCGCAGGTCGATGTCGTGGCCGCTCTCGATCGCCTTGAATGTCCGGCCGATGTCGATGCGCCCCGAACGATCGGTGCGCACGCACCAGCCCAGGTCCTCGAGCTGCATCCCCTCGAGCAGGACCTTCACGCAACCGTCCATCGGCTCGAGCCCCCTGAAATGCATGGCCGTCAGCCATTTCCGGATCAGGTCGGGCGTGTCCCCGGCGGCCCAGAGCAGCGTCGCGCCCTTGAGGCCCGCCGGCTCCGCGAACAGCTCCGGCCTGCGGAGCAGGAAATCGCGCGCATGGTCCCTGCCGCTCCCGGGACCCTCCCCGTCCATCCGGGCGAGGGCCGCGACCATCATCGCCAGCGAATCCTCCGGGATGTCGCGCTGGTGCAGCGCCGTGGCGGCCAGCTCCGCGGTGCCGTCATAACCGAGGCGCTGGAGCGCGTCGAGGCAATGGCCGGAGAGATGCCCGCTTCCTTTCTTGAATGCCCTGAGGATCATCGAGACGTGCCGCTTCGAGCCGTGCTTCGCGAGGTGCTCGATCACGATCTCGGGAGTGGCGTCGTGCTCGTCGAGCACGAGGTCGACGATGGCGTCGGGGGCTTCGGCGGGAAAAAGGGAAATGACCCGGTCGGCTGCCCAGTAGCGAACCTCCGAGTCTTCGTACCGGGTGAACCGCGTCAACTGATCCAGAGACCAGAGGCGATCGGACATCCCACCCTCAGATAGTGTCCCGTACCCGAAAATCGTTCGGGATGGCGAACCGGAACCGAGTTTATACCAAAAGATCCTGTCGCGAAAGGATTTCGGCGGTTGTGTGCTAGAATCGGGCTATTGATGAGCGAAGTCGCCCCCCCGGATACCGTCGCCCCCCTCAAGTTTGCCGACCTCGACCTGAAGCCTGAGCTTCAGTCCGCGATCGCCACCGCGGGGTATGTCGAGTTGACGCCAATCCAGGAGCAGGTGATCCCGGTGGCCCTCGAGTCGAAGGACGTCACCGGGATGGCCCAGACCGGCACGGGCAAGACGGCGGCCTTCCTGATCCCGATGCTGCAGCTCATCGAGCCCAGCGGCCAGATCCAGGCGCTCATCGTCACTCCGACCCGCGAGCTGGCGATCCAGGTGACCGGTGAGGCGACCAAGCTGTCCAGCGGGCTGAACATGAAGGTGGCGGCGGTGTACGGCGGCACCTCGATCGGACACCAGCGCCGCGAGCTCTTCAACGGCGTGGACATCGTCGTGGGGACCCCCGGACGGCTCATCGACTTCATCAAGACCGCCGTGCTGCGCATGCGCTACCTGAAATGGCTGGTGCTGGACGAGGCGGACCGGATGCTGGACATGGGGTTCATCGAGGACATCGACTTTCTCTGCAAGCGGGCGCCCCTCTCGCGGCAGACGATGCTCTTCTCGGCGACTCTGCCACCTGGGGTCATGAACATCGCCCGCTCGTACATGGTCAACCCCGTCGAGATCAGCGTCTCACCGCGCAAGATGGTGGCCGAGCGCGTCCGCCAGACGATCTACGGCATCAGCGAGAACCGCAAGATGCCGCTCCTGTTCCGCGTCCTGGAAGCGGAGCGCCCCGAGCGATGCCTCATCTTCACGGCGCGGCGTGAATCCACCGGAGAGATCATGCGCAAGCTCCGCGAGAGAGGGTGGGAGGCGGCCCGCCTCTCTTCCCTCCAGGAGCAGCGGCATCGTGAAGGGATCATGGACATGTTCCGTCGCGGCGAGATCCACATTCTCGTTGCGACCGATGTGGCCGGGCGCGGCATCGACATCGGTGACATCTCCCACGTCATCAACTACGACGCCCCGCGGGAGGCGGACGACTACGTGCACCGCATCGGGCGCACCGCGCGCGCCGGCCGCGAGGGGCACGCGATCTCCTTCGTCACGCGCGACGATCTGGAGACGCTCGACGCGATCCGCAAGTACACGGGGCTGGAGCTGCCGGTCCAGTCGCCGGACAACGGCGAGGTGGACGCCTCGTGGACGGAGCCGCGGACCGAAAGCCAGAGTTCCGGGCGCCGCCGCGGGCGCGGCGGACGCTCCAGCGCCGCTGTTCCCGTCGGCGCGCACGCGGGCCAGTCCGGCTCCCACGCCGGCGGCGGGGGCACGGCAGGGCGCCGGCGCGGCAGGCGCCGCTCACGTTCGCGACGCGACGGGGCATGAGCGGGCAGGACACCCTGAAGCCCGCGGCGATTGCCGAGCTGTTCGAGCGCGAAGGATTCATCTGCTCGCCCGACGTCGCGTCGTCGCTCCACCTCTCCGAGGTCCTTTCCAAGCCGCTCCTTCTGGAAGGCCCCCCCGGCGTCGGCAAGACCGAGATCGCGAAACTCTGGGCCGGCCTGCATGAGGCGGAGCTGATACGGCTCCAGTGCTACGAGGGGCTCGACGAGGCGCGGGCGCTCTACGAGTGGTCGTACGGCAAGCAGATGCTCTACGCGCAGCTCCTGAAGGAGAAGGTCGGAGAGCTCCTGTCCGATGCCCCCGACCTGCGCGCGTCGCTCGGCGCGCTGCGCGGGCAGGCCGACGAGTTCTTCTCGCGCGACTTCCTCCTGCCGCGTCCGCTGCTCGCGGCCATCCTGAGCGAGCGCCCCGTCGTGCTCCTGATCGACGAGGTGGATCGAAGCGACGAGGAGTTCGAGGCGTTCCTGCTGGAGGTGCTGAGCGACTACCAGGTCTCGGTGCCCGAGCTGGGGACGATCCGATCGCAGCGGATCCCGCGCGTGATCCTGACGAGCAACGACACCCGGGAGCTCTCCGACGCGCTCAGGCGCCGCTGCCTCTACCTCTACATCGACTTTCCCCCGTTCGAGGACGAGATCAGGATCGTCCGGTCCCGCGTCCCCGAGGCTTCGGAGGATCTGGCGAAGCGCGTCGTGAAGTTCGTGCAGACGCTGCGGCGCTCCGACGTGCGCCGCGCCCCGGGGATTGCCGAGGTGGTGGACTGGGCGCGGGCGCTGGTGGCGACGGGCAGCGCGTCGCTCGACGCCGAGGCGCTGGAGAAGACTCTCGGCGCGCTGCTCAAGAGCCGTGACGATATCCGGCAGGTGCTCGACAACCCCGGAAAGTACCGCTGAGTGTTCTTCGCACACCGAGGCGGAATGGCCACCGGTCGCGAGCCCGTAGGGTCGGATGTCTGAGCAACGGATCGACATGCCCGAGGCGATCCAGCGTTTCATCGCCCGGCTGCGTCACGACGGCATCGCGATTTCACCGGCGGAGACGATCGACGCCGTCAAAGCGGTGTCGGCGTCGGACGTTGAGGAGCGCGACGCGTTCCGCCTCGCGCTGCGCGCCACGCTGATCAAGCGGCACGACGATACGCCGCTCTTCGAGCGCGCCTTCGCCACCTTCTTCGCGGCCCCGGGTCCGCGACGTCGCGGGAAGGGACAGAACCCGGGACCGGGGCCCTCGGGAGAGGGGAGTCGGAGCAGGACGCCGAGCCCCCCGCACGAAGCGTCGCCGGCGCGCCCCGGCCGCATCGCCGACATGCGCAGGAGGATCCAGGCGGAGCGCCGTCGGCCGGGGAGGATCCGGATCATCGTCTCCGCGCGCCCGCCGGCGATCCAGCCTGAGCGTCCCGCGCCTTCCCGCGGGCCCGCGCCGGTGTCCCGAGAGCGCGGGGCATCGTCAGCGCCGCCCGACGCGCCGCGGGCCGCGCCGAAGGGAGGGCCTCTCGTCGCCCCCGACGCGCGCCGGCTCGACCTGATGCGCAGGATCTCCATCGAAGACGAGGCATTGCTCGCGGCGGAAGTCCCGCGGCTGGTCCGCCGCATCCGCCTGCGCGCAGGGAGACGGCACCAGGAAGCGTTCCGCGGGCGCCCCTGGCCCGCGCGCCTCATGCGTCGCAGCGTCTCCACCGGTGGCGTTCCCTTCGCGATCCCGATGAGGCGTCGCAGACCGCGCCGCGCCTCGGTGGTCGTGCTGGCGGACGTCTCGTGGTCGGTGATGAGGGCCTCGGCCCTCTTCCTCATGATCGCGATGGCGTTCCTGAGGATCAGGCGCCGCACGGCCGTGCATCTTTTCGTGGACCGGTGCGTCGAGGCGTCCGATCGGCTCGCGCGGTGGGACCGTCTCGGCACGCGCTCCTTCCAGGCGCTGCTCGAGGGGGTTGGCGATCTCGATCCGCGCGCCCCTTCCGACTACGGCCGGGCCTTCTGGCAGGCGGCCTTCGCGCGGAAAGGGGCGATCCGCGGATCGCGCCGCGACACGGTGATGGTGGTTTTGGGCGATGCGCGCAGCAACTTCCGCGACCCGCAGGTATGGGCGTTCGAGCAGCTCGCCAGCCGTTGCAAGCGCGTCATCTGGCTTCTCCCCGAGCCGCTGGCGCGGTGGCAGACGGGCGATTCGGTCATCGAGACCTACATGCCCCACTGCGATGTGGTCTGCGAGGCGCGCGACCTCGACAGCCTCGCCCGCGGCGTGGAGGAGATTCTCAGAGCGCTGTGATTCTGCGCTACCATCCCCGTCATGCCCACCCAGACGGCCTACCACGCGGGAGATCTCGTCGATCTCTATGACGAGGGGGAGATCGTCTGCGCGGTGGTGACCGGCGAGGAGAAGAACCGTCTCAAGGTGACGACCGAGTCGGGCAAGGAGATGCGCGTCGTCGCCTCGCGCGTGGCGCAGAAGGTCGCAGCAGGCTTCGGTGGCCGCGATCCCATGACAATGGCGCGCGACCACGCGCGCGCCACACGGGCCAGGCTCGAGGCGATCGACGCTGCTGCCCTGTGGGACGTGCTGGTGGACGAGCCGCGGCGCTACACGCTGGAGGAGATGGCCGCGCTCGCGCTGGGCGAGCCCTCTCCCGTCGCGCGCTCCGCCACGCTCCGAAAGCTCGCGTCCGACCGACTCCACTTCGTCCGCAAGGGGGATGACTACGAGCCGCGATCCCGCGAGCAGGTGGAAGAGGCGCTCAAGCGCGAGGCGGCCGAGCGGGCCCGCGCCGAGCGGCGCGCCAACTTCGTGCGCGCCGCTCGGGAGGCATTGGCCGGCGAGCGCTTCGAGCCGCTCGATCGCCGGGTTCATGGCGAGACGATCGCCGACATGGTCGAGCTGGCGATCATGGGCGATGAGGCGCCGGCGAGGGCAGGCGCACTGGAGATCATCGATGAGGCTGCCGTCCCCGCGGGCGCGTCATCCGAAAGAGCGTTCGCGCTGCTCCTGGCGCTTCAGGTCTTCACCAGGGATGAGAACCTCTTCATCCATCGCTTCAATCTGCGCACCACCTTCCCCCCCGAGGTTCTCGAGGCCGCCGTCGCCGCGAAGTCCCGCGCCGAAAGCCAGGTCGGGCGCATCGACCTGCGATCGCTCGATGTGTTCACGATCGACGACGAGTCCACGACAGAGATGGACGATGCCATCAGCATCGAGCCGCTGGAAGAGGGGCGCTGGCGTGTCGGCATCCACATCGCCGACCCAGCGAGCTTCGTGCTCCCGGGCGACCCCGTGGACGTCGAGGCGCTGAAGCGCGCCGCGACGTTCTACTTCCCGGACGTCAAGCTTCCCATGATGCCCCCGGCGATCGCGGAGGAGGCGGCCAGCCTCGTCGCGGGCCAGGCTCGTCCGGCCCTGTCGTTCCTCATCAACCTTTCGCCCCAGGGGGAGATCCTGGAGCAGACGATTGTCCTCTCGACGATCCGCTCGATCGCACGGCTGACCTACCAAGCCGCCGACGCGCTCCTGGAAGGGGAGCGCCCGGACGAGGCGACCGGCCTCGATGGGTCCGCGGCCCGCGCAGCCGTCGCGTTGCGGCTCCTGCGTCCGATCTGCGAGGCGCTCGAGGCGCGCCGATTCGAGGACGGCGCGATCCACATCCGCGCCCCCGAGATTTCTCTCGTGGTGGAGCCCGACGGGAAGGTGATCATCAGGCGCGTGGAAGATCGGGGGCTGTCGCGCAGGATGGTCGCGGAGATGGCGATCCTCGCCAACAGGGTCGCCGCGGAGTTCTGCGTCACGAGAGCCTTGCCAGCGATCTACCGCAGGCAGCCCCCGCCGTTGCCGGCGTCGGGGCCCGCGGCCGCGGGGGACGATGCATCCGTCCCGGGCGGGGGAGAAGATCCCGCGTACGATCCGGTCGCAGTGAAGGCATTGCGCCGCCGCATGAGGCGCGGCGAGGTCGGCCTCACGCCGGATCGTCACCACGGTCTGGGGCTCGCCGCCTACACGCAGGCCACCTCGCCGATCAGGCGCTACCAGGATCTCGCGATGCATCGCCAGATCCAGGCCGCTCTCGCCGGGCTGCCGCCGGTGTACTCCGCGGAGGACCTCGCGCGGATTGCCGCGACGACCGAGGAAGCCGAGAGGGCCGCGCGCGAGGCCGAGCGCGGCACGTACGACTACTGGATCCTGCGTCACTACGAGACGCGCGTCGGCGACGAGGTCGAAGGGGTCATCGTCGCGGTCGATCCCCGGCGCACCGAGATCGAGCTGATCGACACCCTCTACACGGTCTTCCTTCCCGCCCGTCCCGACCATCGCCCCGGCGCGCGCGTGCGCCTCACCATCGAGGCGGTTCGCCCGAGAGCGCGCCGTCTCACGCTGAGAGAATCGCTGCCGTGATTGTCATCATCGGAGCGGGATACGCGGGGGCGGCGACGGCCCGGGCTCTGGCGCGCGCGGGGGCAGGGAGACAGGTCACGATCCTGGAAGGGGAGCCGGCGCCGGGACGTCATGCCTCGGGGCGCAACGCGGGGTTGATCGCCTCGATCCTCGAGCTCGACCCCGACATGCTCGCGATGGCCGTTCGCGGGGCGCGGCTCCTGCGCGAATCCTTCGGCTACACGATGTGCGGGTCGGTCCTTCTCGTCGCATCCGAAGCGGAGGGCGACCGCGTCGCGGCGATCGCCTCCCGGCACGGCGTGCCGACCCGCTCGATGCGCGCGGCGGATCTCGAGCGGCGCATCCCGTGGATCGCCGGCAGCGCGTGCCGCTACGCCGTGCTCTTCCCGGAGGACGGCAAGCTGGACCCCGCTGCGCTTGTGGCGCGCATGCTGGAGGAAGCGAGGGGCGGCGGCGTCACGGTCGTGACCGGAGCGCATGCGACCGCGCTGCGACTGCGCGGCGGCCGCATCGCCGGCGTGGAGACGACGGCCGGGTTTTTCGAAGCTTCGCTGGTGGTCAACGCGGCAGGGGCTTGGGCGGGAGGCGTGGCCGCATTGCCGGGCGGGGGGGGTCTGAGCGATCTCGGCATCGCGGCGTTCAGAAGGCATCTCTTCCACGCCCCGATCTCCGGGCCGTTCGATGCATCGTGTCCGTGGGTCTGGGACCTGGATCACAGCGTCTATTTCCGCGTCGATCCCGGCGGGCTCACGCTGTCGGCCTGCGACGAGACGCCGCACCCTCCCGGTCTGCCCGAGATTGACCCGGGCTCCGCGGACGATCTCGCCGGCAAGCTCCAAGTCGCGCTCCCGGCGGCGGCGCGTCTTGCGCCACAAGCGCTGCGTGCCTGCCTCAGGACCTTCGTGCCGGATCGGAAATTCGTCATTGGTCCCGACCCGCGCGTGGATGGGTTCTTCTGGGTCGCCGGGCTGGGGGGCGCGGGGATGACCGCCTCGGCGGCGGTGGGGGATCTGGCGGCGGCGATGCTCCTGGGACGCGACGTGGACGCGGGGGCGCGCGCCGCCTTCGATCCGGCGCGGCTCATTCCGGCGGCGTGAGGCATGTCGCGCACCTGGCTGCACCGATGCCTCGAGATGTTCGGCGACACGATGCAGGAGCGCTACGGGAAGCGCCCCGACTACGCCGCCCTGGAGCGCCAGCTCGAGCCGGTCAGGTCGGGCGCGCGCCCTTTCTCCTACCGCGATCTGGAGACGATCCAGAACCCGCGCTACGGCGACTTCCGGCAGTTCTGGCGCTTCCCAGCCGAGGGGGACGTGGTCCAGGAGATCGACTGGGACCGGCTCTCGCGTCTGGTGCAGCGTCTCCCCCTGGACGAGACGGAGGCCATCGCCAGGCTCCACGCCGCCTTCAAGTACGTTCAGAGCGTCTCGGTCGTGCTGCGTTTCGTGAACCCGGAGCATTACGGGATCGTCAGCCCGCCGGTGGAGAAGGTCCTGGAAGTGCGGCGCGGCGCGACCGAGGTGGAGACGTATCTGAACTACCTCAGGGACATCCGCGACGCGCGCGATCACTACGGCTTCACGCGGGCCGCCGACGCCGACATGGCGCTATGGGTCCTGCAGGAGAGAGTCCTCTCGACGTATCGATTCCCCGAGCTGCTCGCCGCCTACCGCGCCGACGCATGGCTGCGCGAGCGCAGGACCATCAATCTCCTGGCGGAGATGTCGCGCGAAGAGGTGCTCGAGCTTCTCGACCGGGCGCGCGGCATGGATCTCGAGCGGCCGGAGAAGTGACGGCTTGACAACGAGATCCCGGCGGGCCATCCTCTCTCGAACCTTCACAGCCTGAATTTCAGGGACCTTCCATGACCCCGATGACCGGAACCGTCAGCGCAGAAGACGTCTACAAAGCCCTGAGCGTCGTCTCGGATCCCGACCTGCACAAGGACATCGTGTCGCTGGGGTTCGTGAAGAACCTCGCCATAGAGGACGGGGCCGTCCGCTTCGACATCGAGCTGACGACTCCGGCGTGTCCGGTGAAAGAGACCATGAAGCAGCAGGCCTCCACTGCGGTGGCGGCGCTTCCCGGCGTGCGGTCGGTGGCAGTGAACATGACGGCCCAGGTGAGACGCGCCGCGGTGCCGGCCTCCGAAGGGGGAATGCGGCAGGTGAGAAACGCCATCGCGATCGCCTCGGGCAAAGGAGGGGTCGGCAAGTCCACGGTGGCCACCAACCTCGCGCTGGCGCTGGCCAGGACCGGCGCGAAGGTCGGCCTGATGGACGCCGACGTCTACGGTCCTTCGGTGCCGCTCATGCTCGGCAGCGTGGAACGCCCCTCGGCGGCGCAGCAGGAGGGATGGATGACCCCCGTGGAGCGGCATGGCATCCGCTTCATGTCGATCGGGCTGCTCACAGGGCGCGACACTCCGGTGATCTGGCGCGGGCCGATGGCGTCCAAGCTCGTCCAGCAGTTCCTGGGGCAGGTGGATTGGGGCGAGCTCGACTACCTTCTCGTCGATCTGCCACCCGGCACGGGCGACGTGCAGCTCACCCTCACGCAGTCGGCCCCTCTGTCCGGAGCGGTCATCGTCACCACGCCGCAGGATGTCGCTGTTGGCGTCACGATGCGCGGGCTGCGGATGTTCGAGCAGGTGCAGGTGCCCATCCTCGGCGTGGTGGAGAACATGAGCGGCTTCATCTGCTCGCACTGCGGGAAGACCACCGAGATCTTCCGATCGGGAGGCGGGAAGAGAGCCGCCGAGCAGTTCGGCGTGCCGTTTCTGGGCGCGATCCCTCTGGATGCCACCGTAGCGGCCGCTGGCGACGCCGGCGAGCCCATCGTTTCCCGCGCCCGGGAGGAGACCCCCGTCGTGCGTGCCTTCCTGGACGTGGCGGGGCGGATGGCGCAGGAGCTCAGCATCGTGAACGAGAGGACCATGGCCGTGCGCTTTCGCCCCTCGGAAGCGAAGATCGAAGGGGGCAACGTGCTCGTGAAGTGGACCGACGGACGCGACAGCGCGTTCCCTCACCGCGAGCTGAGGCTGGCCTGCCCGTGCGCGATGTGCGTGGATGAATGGAGCGGGGAGAAGCGACTCGAACCGAAGACGGTTCCCGCCGACGTGAAGGTTCTCGACATCCGCCCGGTCGGCCGCTACGCGCTCCAGTTCAACTTCTCCGACGGCCACGCCACCGGCATCTACTCCTACGACAAGCTGCGCGAGCTGGATCCCCGCTCCGTCTCGTAGCCGTCGCCGAGCGGGCGATCCCTTCGACGCATCCGGGAATCGGCCGCCGGGTCATGACCTTGCGGCGAGCGTCATGACCCGGCGATCCGCGAGCTCCCCGCCCCAATCGGGCGGCACCTGCGCCCTACTTGGGCTGTGGGACGATCCGGATGTACGGCTTGGGCGCCTTCCATCCCTGCGGGAACTTCTTCTTCGCCTCGTCGTCCGACACCGCGGGAACGATGATGACGTCCTGTCCCTGCTTCCAGTTCACGGGCGTTGCGACCTTGTGCCTTGCCGTCAGCTGGATGGAATCGAGCAGCCGCACGACCTCGTCGAAGTTGCGCCCGGTGCTCATCGGATAGGTGAGGATCGCCTTGATCTTCCTGTCCGGACCGATGACGAACACGGAGCGCACCGTGGCGTTGTCGGCGGCCGTCCGCTCTTTCGCCGTGCCCGTGGCATTGGGGTGGATCATGTCGTAGAGCCTGGCAACCGTCAGGTCCGTGTCGCCGATGATCGGGTAGTTCGGCTCGTGCCCCTGCGTCTCCCCGATGTCCTTCGACCACCTCGTGTGGTCGCCCACCGAATCGATGCTCAAGCCGATGACCTTCGTGTTGCGCTTGTCGAACTCCGGCTTGAGGCCGGCCAGGTACCCCAGCTCGGTCGTGCAGACCGGGGTGAAGTCCTTGGGATGCGAGAAGAGGATGGCCCATCCATCCCCGATCCATTCGTGGAAGCGGACCGACCCTTGCGTCGTTTCCGCCGTGAAATCAGGTGCTTCGTCGCCGATGCGCAGCTGCATGACTGACCTCCAAAAGAGGCGCCGGCCCAAGGACCGTGCCGCCTGCGATGGGTTGCGAAGGGGAGCCCTGCCCGGAGGGACCCATGGGGATTACGAGCCAACGCGATGCAGGAATCCTAGCACTGTCAGCGGGCCGTGGGGCTCTTCCCTGAAGCACAAACTGCGAGTGGGATCGCGAGGGGGGCTGGGGCCCCCGAAGGTCAAGCCCCGATGAGGGGGCCTGACCTTCGGGAATCCAGGTTGATCTGACGTCTACCGGGCCGAGGCGCCGGCGGGGACGTCGGCGGCCACTTCGTGTGTGGCGTCCATGCCCAGCTCGCGCACGAGGAAGCTCCACTGGTCGGTGACCTCCTCGATGAGCTGAGTGGTGGAGCGCCCCGCGCCGTGGCCCGCGCGCGTCTCGATGCGGATCAGCACCGGGTCGGTCCCGGCCTGCGCCGCCTGAATCGTGGCCATGTACTTGAACGAATGCGCCGGGACGACCCGGTCGTCGTGGTCCCCCGTGACGACCAGCGTCGCCGGGTATTTCGCCTGCGGCTTGATGTTGTGCAGCGGCGAATAGGCGCGCAAAACCTTGAAGTCCTCCGGCTTCTCCGGGGTGCCGTAGTCGGAGGTCCAGGCCCAGCCGATGGTGAACTTGTTGAAGCGCAGCATGTCCATCACGCCCACGCCGGGGAGCGCGGCGCCGAAGAGGTCCGGCCGCTGGTTGAGGACCGCACCGACGAGCAGCCCGCCGTTGCTGCGTCCGCCGATGGCGAGCTTGGGCGAGGAGGTGTATTTGTTGGCGATGAGCCATTCCCCCGCGGCGATGAAGTCATCGAAGACGTTCTGCTTGTTGTGCAGCATGCCCGCCTGGTGCCACTCCTCGCCATATTCGCCCCCGCCGCGCAGGCACGCCGACGCGTAGACGCCTCCCATCTCCATCCAGGTCAGCATCGAAACCGAGAACGCCGGCCTCTGCGGGATGTTGAAGCCGCCGTAGCCGTAGAGGTAGGTGGGGTTGGAGCCGTCCTTCACGATCCCCTTGCGGTGGGTGATGAACATCGGGATCTTCGTGCCGTCCTTCGACGGGTAGAAGACCTGCTCGGTCACGTAGTCGGCCGGGTTGAAGTCGACCTTCGGCTGGCGGAACACCGTGCTCTTCCCGGCTGCCACGTCGTAGCGGTAGATCGTTGACGGCGTGGTGAATGAGGTGAACGAGTAGAAGGTCTCCTTGTCGGCGCGCTTGCCGCTGAAACCGATGGCCGACCCGATCCCCGGCAGGTCGACGTTGCGGACGAACGCGCCGTCCAGCGCGTGCACCCTCACCTCGGACTTTGCATCCGCGAGGTACTCGGCGATGAAGTGGTCCGCGACCAGGTTCACGCCGCGCAGCGTCTCCTTCTTCTGCGGGATCAAATCCTTCCAGGTGTCGCGCGACGGCGTGCGGGTGTCGATGGCGATCAGCTTCCCGCGCGGCGCGTTGAGGTTGGTGTAGAACCAGAACACCGGACCCTCGTTGCCGACGAAGTTGTAGGTGGCGTCGAAATCATCCAGCAGGCGGACGATCTCGGAGTTCTGCGCCTGGAGGTCCTTGTAGTAGAAGCGGTTTTTCTCGTCGGTCCCTTCGGAGACGTGGATCAGAAGATACCTGCCGTCCTCGGAGACAGTGGGCCCGAAGCCGTACTTCTCCTTGTCCGGCCTCTCGTAGACCAGCGTGTCTTCCGACTGCGGCGTTCCCAGGCGGTGGAAGTACACCTTCTGGTTGAAGTTGGCCTGCGTGAGCTTCGTCTTCTCGTCGTATTCCTTGTAGCGGCTGTAGTAGAAGCCCTTGGCGTCCTTCGTCCAGGAAACATCGGAGAACTTGACCCACTTGATGTGATCCGTCAGATCTTTGCCCGTCGCGGTGTCCTTCACCTTGAACTCGCGCCAGTCCGAGCCGCCGTCCGACGTGGCCCACGCGAGGTAGCGCCCGTCGTCGCTGGGCGTGTAGGCCACCATCGAGACCGTCCCGTCCTTGGAGAGCTTGTTGGGGTCGATGAGCACGCGCGGCGTGCCGTCCAGCGACGTGACCGTATAGAGGACGCTCTGATCCTGGAGCCCGTCGTTGCGCGTGAAGAAGTAGTTGTCGGCGGCCTTTTTGGGCGCGTTGAAGCGCTCGTAGTTCCACAGGGCCGTGAGGCGCTCCTTGATCTTCTCGCGCGCCGGGATCGTGCTGAGGTAGCCGTAGGTCAGCGCGTTCTCCGCCGCGATCCAGGCCCGCGTCTGCTCCGAGTCGGGATCCTCGAGCCACCGGTACGGATCGGGGACCTTCACGCCGTTGTAGTCGTCCACATGATCGCCGCGCGGCGCGGGAGGATACGCGAACGGTTTGTGCTGGATGTCCTCGGCGGCCACCAGGAAGGAGAGCGTGCCCAGTACGCACAGGAGGATCGCCGCATACGCCGGTAACAGGTGTCTGGTTCGGTGTCTCTTCATGTCGGACCTCATCGTTGATGTGCTGCTGTGGCGTGCGCTGTCATGGCTCACCCGGCGGCCGTCGCGTCCGCGGGGGAGCGTGACGAACCACTCGATCGGAAGTGGCTGGGACGAAGGGGGAGATCGAGCACCGTCAGGAGCCCGGCGCGCGGCGGCGCCACGGCGTGGCGCGCGGCGTTGATCAGACACGAGACGGTGGCCTCGTCGCCGGGGATTCCCCCCTGGATCCAGAGGTTCAGGCCGGGATGCCCGTTGATCGTGATCGCGTCGTGCGCCCCTTCGACGCCGGCCTGCATCAGCATCTCCATTCTGATCCGCTCCGTCCTGCCGCTCCTGGCGATGAGCGTCTGCCGCAGGCCGGTGACGGGGGCGTCGGGGTGCGAAGCGCGACGCGAGCGGGGCTTCGGCGCCTCGTCGGCGCACAGGACCCTCACGTCCTCATCCACGCTGGTGATGTTCCATCCCATCCCGCGCGCCACGAGGTGCGCCGACTCGCGCAGCCCCACGTGGCCCATGCTCCCGTCGGAGACGAGGCGGTTGGCCTCCTTCCACGTCATCCCGATGCCGACCTTCTTCTGGAAGACGCGCCGGCGGCTGAGCGGGTCGAGCACACGCTCCACGGCGATGTGTTCGACCTCGCGCGTGGCCCCCGAGAGAGCGAGCACCAGAGCGTCCATCACGAAACCCGGGTTCACTCCGGCCCCGAGAAGAGCCACTCCCTTGGCGCGCGCGGCGCGATCGAGCCGGCGCGCCAGCCCGGGCGCGGCCGCCTCCGGGAAGGCCATCTCCTCGCACGACGTGACGCAGGGGAAGCCCGCCCCGAGGATCTGCTCGAGCTGAGCCACGATCTGCTTGAGGCGCGACCCGGTGGAGTGGATGACGATGTCGTGCGGGCCCGAGGCGAGTGTCGCCGCGGGATCCGCCGTGACCTCGACGTCGGAGCTTCCGCGCATGCGCAGCAGCGAGTGCAGGCCGCGGCCGGTCTTGCGAGGGTCGACGTCGATGGCCCCCGTGATCCTGACATCGGGGTCGGCGAGCAGCGCCCGCGCCGTGGCGCTACCGATGGATCCCAGGCCATACAGGCACACCCGCAAAGGCCGGCCTCGGCTCACTTGGCAACCACCCTCTTGACGAACTCCCCGGTTTCGGTCGCGACGACGATCCTCTCGCCCGCTTCCATGTAGAGGGGAACCTTCACCGCGGCGCCGGTGGCGAGCCGGGCCTCTTTCATGACGCGCCCCGAGGCCGTGTCGCCACGCACCGCCGGGTCGGTCTCATGGATCTCGAACTCCATGAACTGGGGGAGCTCGATATTGGCCACGCTCCCGTTGAACAGGACCGACCTGACGTTGGCATTCTCGGTCAGCCACTGCGTCTTGTCGCCGAGGTGCTCGGCGCTCAGATGGAACTGCTCGTAGCTCTCGGCGTCCATGAAGTGATAGCCGGTGCCGTCCTCGTAGAGGAACTGGGCAGGGCGGAGCTGGAGGTCGGCCTCCTCGAATTTCTCGCCCGCCTTAAAGGTCTTGTCGAAGACGGCTCCCGTCAGCAGGTTGCGGACCTTGCTGCGCACCAAGGTTGCGCTGCCGCGGGCCGTGGGGGTCTGGACGGTGTAATCCATCAGCTCGAACGGATCACCATCGATCAGGAGGCGCAGCCCCTTCTTGAAATCCCCCGTGACGATCATGCTGTGAAACCACCCCCCGAACCCGGTTGCAAACGGATATTCTAGCAGACGCTGCGGTGGGGGCAGCGGATCAGGTCGGCGCGCCCGTCAGCAGACCCACCGTGCGGCCTTCGAGCAGAGCCTCGGCGGCCTGCACGCAGTCTCCGACGTCCTTGGAGTAGCCGTGGACGCCGATCTCGGTGGCGAAGCGGGGCGTAACCACGGCGCCCCCGACAAGGACCTTGTAGGGGAGTCGCTTCTCTTTCACCACGTCGGCGACCACCTTCATCTGCATCATCGTGGTGGTCATCAGGGCGGACAGGCCGATGATGTCGGCGCTGTGCTCGTCGGCCGCGGCGAGGATCGTCTCCATCGGCACGTTGCGCCCGAGGTCGTACACCGAGAAGCCGAAGTTGCGCAGCATGATGGCGCACACGCTCTTGCCGATGTCGTGGATGTCCCCCTTCACCGTCGCCATGACGATGGTCCCTTTGTGCTCGATCTTGCCGCTCGCCTCGAGCAGCGGGGTCAGGATCGCCACCCCCCGCTTCATGGTGTCGGCGGCCGCCACCAGGTGGGGGATGAAGCGCTTGCGCGCGCCGAAGAGATCCCCCAGGTGCCGGATTCCCGGGGTCATCACATTCACGAAGAGATGGAAGGGGTCGGACCCTTCGGCGAGGGCCTTGTGGATCAGCCCTTCGATGCTGTCGCGGTCCCCCTCGACGATCGTGTCGTAGATGGTCTGTTCGGTGGTCTTCGGCCCACTCTCCGCGCGCGCCGCGGCCTTCTCCGCTTGGATGGTCGTCTGGAGGTCGATGAAGCGCTTGCAGTCGGGGTCGCGCCCCGCGAAGAGAGATGCGGCCGACAGCGCCTGCTTCAGCTCCTCTTCGTAGGGGCTCATGATGGCGGCGTCCAGTCCGGCGGAGACGGCCATGGAGAGGAAGGTCTGGTTGATGATCGACCGGTTGGGGAGGCCGAAGGAGACGTTGCTCAGCCCGAGGGAGGTGGGGTTCCCCACGTCGCGCGAGATCATTCGGATCGTCTCGAGGGTCTGCGCCGAGGCGGCCTGCATCGCCGAGACGACCAGCGCCAGCGGGTCGAAGATGATGTCTTCCTTACGGACGCCGTGCTTCTCCGCCTCCTTCAGGATCCGCTCGGCGTTCTTCACCCTCACCAGGGCGCTCTCCGGGATCTCGTCCTCCGCGCACAACGCGATGACGGCAGCGCCGTACTTCTTCACCAGCGGGAAGATCAGATCGAGGCGCTCCTGCTCGGCGTTGATCGAATTGACCAGCGCCTTGCCGGGGTAGTTGATCAGCCCCTGCTCGAGGGCTTCGATGTAGGACGAGTCGATGACCAGCGGCAGGTCCACGACGTTCTGGATCGCCTGGATTGCCTTGCCCATGAGCATGGGCTCATCGGTCAGCGGCACGCCGACGTTCACGTCCAGGGCGTCCGCGCCCGACTCGAGCTGCTTGCGCGCCTCGGCCACCACGAGGTCCATCCTCCCCTCGGCGATGGCCGCGGCGAACTTCCTGCGCCCGGTGGGATTGATCTTCTCGCCGAGGATCCGGAAGGGGTGCCCGGGGCCGATGATCAGCGTCTTCATGCGGCTGGTGATCCGCAGCCCCTCGCGGTACGTGCGCGGCGCCGGCGGCTTTCCCTTGAGCATCTTTGCGATGCGGCGGATGTATTCCGGCGTCGAGCCGCAGCAGCCGCCGATGATGTTCGCGCCGGCCTGGTGGAACTTCGGCGCCCACTGCGCCATCGGCTCGGCGGCCATCGGGAAGACCGTCTCCCCATCCTTCTGGATGGGGAGCCCCGCGTTGGGCTGCACGGCGATCGGGCGCTTGGTGCTGCGCGCCATGATCTCGATCACGGGGTGCATGTGCTCGGGGCCGGTGGAGCAGTTCGCCCCGATGATGTCCACGCCGAGCGATTCCATCATGGCGGCGGCGGTCTCGGGGTCGGTGCCGGTGTCCGCGAGGCCGTCCTGGGTGAAGGTCATGAAGGCCATCAGCGGCGTCTTCCCCCGCACGTCGTTGCAGGCCATGATGGCCGCTTTCATCTCCTGGAGGTCGAACATCGTCTCGATGGCGAGCAGATCCACGCCTGCTGCGATGAGCGCGGCGGCCTGCTCGCGGAAGATCTGGTAGGCCTCGTCGAAGGAGATCTCGCCGAAGGGCTGGACGGTGGTGCCGGACGGGCCGATGTCCCCCGCCACGAGAATGTTCGGGCCCCCCGCCTTGCGGGCGATGACGACGGCGGCCTCGTTGATGTCCTTGAGCTTGCCGTAGGCGTCGTACTCGGCGAGGCGCCTGCGGCTCGCGCCGAAGGTGTTGGTCAGGAGGATGTCTGCCCCCGCCTGGGCGTACTCGTGCTGCACGGCGCGGATCGCCTCGGGGTTCTCGAGGTTCCAGAGATCGGGGGCGTAGCCGGCGGGCAGACCGCGCCCCTGGAGCAGCGCCCCCATCGACCCGTCCAGGATCATCACCCGTTGCTTGAGCGTCTCGAGGATCACGCCTTGCGCTCCCATCCGATGACGGCGGTGACGGACTTTCTCGGCTGGAGGATGGAGGTCTCGGTGCAGGAGACCCCGATCACGTCGGCCCCCACCAGGCGCAGCAGCTCCGCCTGCACCGTCAGGTCCCAGTCGCCGTAGCCCGGACTGTACCTCATCGTGCGCTCGTAGCCCGCCCGGTGGATCTCGGTCTGCACGATGGCATCCACCCGATCGGCCATGTAGTCGGCCATCCAGCTCCCCACGACGTCCAGAAAGTACGCATCCGCGACGTCGTCCTGCTTGAGATCCTCGATCAACTGCTCCAGCGCCGGGCCAATCGTGGTCGCAAGCAACGTCGCATGGTCGCAGCGCGACAGCAGCTTCACCATGTTGCTGCCGATGAAGAGGTTCTCGGATTCCTCCGTCGTCACCCGATCCTGCCGCGTTTCCTTGATGTTGATGGTCCGGTAGCACCCCTGGCCGAGGATCTTGGTGTAGGCCCGGTCGATGGCCCTCTTGATCGACTTGGCGACTCCTTCCTCTTCCAATTCCTTGACGTACTTGAGCCGGGGGATCCGCAGCTCACGCAGGACCCGCTTCTCTTCAATCTGGAACGGGATGCTCCGGATCACCACCGGCTGCGCCCCGCGGCTCTTGACGGTGTGCATCGAACCTCGTTATTTGTTGGGCTCAAAAGACTTCGCGCCATTCTAGTGACGGCGTGTGGGGGAATCAAGGATAGGTCTTGTCCGGTTTTGATGGACAGGGTACGCTCGGCGGGACGGGAGTACCGTCCCTCAACGGAGGAGCGAGACCATGGCGACGAAAACGTCGGTCATCACCATCTACGGCAAGGCCGGCTGACCCTACACCACCGCGGCCCGTGAGGACTGCGACGCGCGAGGGGTCAAGCATCAGTACTACGACGTCAAGGCAGACCGCACGCACCTGGACGAGATGCTGAAGTTCAGCAAAGGGGAGAGAAGAGTCCCCGTCATCGTCGAGAACGGCGCGGTCACGATCGGCTTCGGCGGCACCTGAGGCGTCTGACGCCGGCGGTCCGCCGGCGACGAGCTCCAGGCACCCGAATGATCTGATCGCCCGGCACTCTGGGGCGCATGGCCGATCCGACGATGGACAGTTGATTCCGCACCGAGGTGCGGCTCCATCGGTCCAGTCTGCAGCGCCATTGTTTGTGGCGTCCAGCCTCGCAATTCAAGCGCCTTGCATGCGGTCGAACTCCCCTCCATCTTCACCGAATTGACCCGCTGACGGGTGGCTCCATCGCCTGCTCGATGGCTCGCCTTGAGGCAGCAGGTCGCATTCGCGAGGACAAGAAGGAGGAACATCTGATGATGCAATCCCAACCCCAAGCCACGCCAAGTGAACAACCCAGGCAACTCGATTCGGCTGAGCAGGCCCTTGTGATGCAGCGCCTCCGCTCAGAGCAGAATCTTGCACTCGGTATCGCAGCGGGAGCGGTGGCCGCGGCTGTTGGAGCAGCGGTATGGGCGGTGGTCACGGTCATCACGAACTATCAGATCGGTTGGATGGCCGTGGGCGTGGGCTTCGTGGTCGGCCTCGCGGTTCGTACCTTCGGAAAGGGCCTGGATCAAGTCTTCGGTATTGTCGGAGCAGGGCTGGCCCTGCTCGGATGTCTCGCCGGGAATCTCCTGGCCGTGTGCGGAATGATTGCTCAACAAGAGGGTCTCGGCTTCTTCGCCGTGTTTTCGAGCCTCGACATGCAGGTCATTCAGGAGCTGATGGTTGCCACGTTCAGCCCGATGGACCTGCTGTTCTACGGGATCGCCGTGTACGAAGGCTACAAGTTCTCGTTCCGGGATTTGTCGGCAGCCGAGATGGAGAAGCGCGTCTCCTGAAGATGACGCGCGCGGCCGCAGGATCGCGAGCAGCAGCCTAGGCCGAGCCGGCCGGCACTTCGTGACGCAGGATGGCGTACATCCACTGATCGAGGACGTGGCCGTTCTTGATGACGCTCTGCCGGAGTGTCCCCTCGAGACAATAGCCGGCCTTTTCGAGCACGCGCGCCGACGCCGGGTTCGAGGCGAAGGGAAGAGCGAACAGGCGCCGCAGAACCGGGTTCGTTCTGAAAGCGCGATCGGTCATAAGCCGCAGCGCGTCAGTCGCAATCCCCCGTCCCCAGAACTCGTGCCCAAGCCAGTAGCCGACTTCGGCGCCAATCCGCTCGACGTCGGTGCGCTCGGTGTACCCGACCCCGCCTGCGACCCGGCCATCCACCTCGATCGCGAAATACGTGCACGGCGACTTCTCATTGGCCTTCGCGATGAAGCTGCGCGCATCCTCGATGCCGTAGGGATTCGGGAAGGCGTCGCGCAGTCCGAGCCAGACGCGGCGATCGTTGGCCTGAGCGGCGAGCTCCTCTGCGTCTGATTCCTGCCATTCCCTGATGAGGGTCAATGCCGCCCCTGGACTCCATCTCAGCGTTCGCGCGCCGCGCGATGCAACAGCCCGCGTCGAATCTCGCTATTTGGTTGGGCTCAAAAGACTTCGCGGCATTCTATTGAGGGCCGGCAGGCGAATCAAGGATGGGTCCTGTCCGACTCGAGCGGGAGGCCACCCCGTCAACATTCCGATGGCCTGAACGTCGGGATCAAGTTCTGACTTGAGCGGACTTACCGCAGGTAGTATCCATCGCGGGCGGAGACCTTGGCGCGGGGACGCGACACCGTCACGGTTATATCGCGCCACACGCGTCCCTTCCTGTCCTGCTTCGCGTCCTCCTGGGTCGGCGGGTAGTAGGCGAGCGTGTAGTGGTGGCGCAGCTCGTCCTCGATCTGGCCGTAGGCTTCATCGAGCTTCGAGGCCTTCTTGATGAAGTAGGCTCTCCCGCCGCTGCGGTTGGCCAGGGTGCCCAGGATTTCCCCGAGCGTCCGCTGCCGGTGAAAATCCATCTCTGCTTCCATCTCACCCGTCCCAATCGCGTAGACGATCGTCTCGGACTCGAGAACGGCGTCGAGCGTCTGCTCGTATGTCGTGAGGGAGCCGGGTTCCAGCCCGCTCACCGCCTCGTCGCGTCCGTCCGACAGGAGGATGATCGCCTTGCGCCCATCGTGCGTGCGCAGCTCTTCCACCGCCGCCATGATGGCGTCGTAAAGAGCCGTGCCCCCCGTGGCCTCGATCGATAACACGGCCTTTTCGAGGGCTTCCTTGTCGGCGGTCCCCTCGACGACAACGTGCGGGACGTCGGAGAATGTGATCAGCGAGGCGGTGTCGTCCGGCTCCAGCTCCTTGAGGAAACCGGCGGCCGCTTCCTGGGCGATAGCGAGCCGGCCTTCGCGGTTCATCGAGTTGCTCGTGTCCATGAGCAGCGCGAGGTGCACCGGCTTGCGATCGGCGGAGAACACCGCGATGTTCTGGGGCTTGCCGGCCTCCAGCACGGTGAAGTCATCCTTCTTGAGATCCGTCAGGAACTTTCCCTGCTCGTCGCGCACCGTCGCGTAGACCTCCACCAGATTGACGATGGCGCGCTGGACGCCGGTGACCGCCATGGTGTGGACCTCGGCGCTGGTCGTGGTGCCGTTGGATGCCCAGGCCTTCAGGCGAAGGCGGCGGGACCGGACGCTGTCACCCGCGTCCCACATGCGCCGCCAGGGGGGATCGAGCAGCGTCGCGATGAGCCGGTCGTCGGCCCAGATCTCGACCTTGAGCACTCTCACCCCATCGGGCACGTCGATCGAGAGAATGATCTCCGTCTGGCCGACGGCGATGTCGTTGGCGTCCGGCTGGATGAAACGGGCCCGTATCGGATCCCTGACCTGGGCTGAGCCCTGGGAGGCGACGAGGCAGAGGGCCGCGCAGCACGCGGCGATCAGTAGGCGCGGGCGAAGTATGCGCGCTTGCGGGATGAGCCGCCGCAGATCAGGCATGCACCGGACTCCTCGGGCGCGGAGAGTGGTATGCACCGGATGGTCGCCTTGGTCTCTTCCTTGACCTTCGCCTCGCACGCGGGGCTGCCGCACCAGTGGGCGAGCAGGAAGCCCCCGGGATTCTCGATGAGCGTCTTGAACGTGGCATAGGAATCGACGTGGCGCGTGTTCTCCTCGAGCCGTTTCCTGGCGGCATCATAGAGGCTCTTCTGAAGCTGCTCCAGCAGGGCGGGCACGCTCTCGTGCAGCGACGCGATGGGGAGGGTCTTCTTCTCGCGCCGCCCTTCGGCGGTCTCCCCCCCGATGCGGGGCGCGGCGGTGACCTGGCCGGCGTCGAGGTCCCTGGGGCCGACCTCGAGGCGCAGCGGCACCCCCTTCATCTCCCATTCGTTGAACTTGAACCCGGGACGCAGCCCGTCGCGCTCGTCCAGGCGGACGCGGCACACCCCCTTCAGGCGCTCCGCGATCCCCCTGGCGCCCTCGAGCACACGCTCGCGCTCGGCCTCCTTGTAGATCGGCACGATGATGACCTGGTGGGGAGCGAGGCGCGGCGGGAGCACCAGCCCCGTGTCGTCACCGTGCGCCATCACCAGGGCGCCGATCAGCCGCGTGGAAACGCCCCATGAAGTGTTCCAGACGTGCTCGACGGCCCCCGCCTCGGTCTGGTACTTCACCTCGAACGCCTTCGCGAAGTTCTGGCCGAGGTTGTGAGAGGTCCCCGCCTGCAGCGCCTTGTTGTCCTGCATCAGCGCCTCGATGCAGTAGGTGCGCACGGCGCCGGCGAAGCGCTCCGCGTCGGTCTTGATCCCCTTGATGCACGGCACCGCCATCCAGTCCTGGGCGAAGGTATGGTAGATGTCGAGGATCTTCAGGGTCTCCTCCTCGGCCTCGCGATCCGTCGCGTGGGCCGTGTGCCCTTCCTGCCAGAGGAACTCGGTGGTCCTGAGGAACAGCCGCGTGCGCATCTCCCAGCGCACGACGTTGGCCCACTGGTTGATGAGGAGCGGCAGGTCGCGGTACGACTGGATCCACTTGGCGTACATCGAATAGATGATGGTCTCGGAAGTCGGGCGCACCACGAGCGGCTCTTCCAGCTTCTGGCCTCCTGCGTGCGTGACGACGGCGCACTCGGGGGCGAACCCCTCGACGTGCTCCTGCTCCTTGCGCAGGAACGACTCGGGGATGAAGAGGGGGAAGTAGGCGTTCTCGTGGCCGGTGGCGCGGAACATCGAGTCGAGCGCCCCGCGCATGTTCTCCCACACTCCCATCCCGAGCGGGCGGATGACCATGCATCCCTTGACGGGGGAGTAGTCGGCGAGCTGCGACTGGAGCACGACGTCGGTGTACCACCGCGAGTAGTCCTCCGCGCGAGGGGTGATCACCTTGTCCGTGCTCTTCTTTGCGGTTGTTTCGGGTGGCATGAGCGTCATTATAACAGCCGCCCGAGCCCCGTCCGGCCCGGGACCCCCTCACCGGTGGCGCCGGGCCACTGTCCCTAGGGCCGGTCGCGCTCGGCCTCGCCGGTCATCGGCACGAAGCGGACGGGGATGATCGACTCCCGACGCACCCCCTCCTTCGTGCGCGTGATGCGGATCAGCTCCTGGTACGTCGCCCCCACGGGGATGATGAGGCGGCCCCCCACCGCGAGCTGATCGATGAGCGGTTGCGGCACGTGATCGGGGGCGGCGGTCACCACGATGGCGTCGAAGGGGGCGGCGTCCTCCCACCCGGCGTAGCCGTCCCCCGCGCGCAGGTGGATTCCCGCATAGCCCTGGGCCGCGAGCGTCGCGCGCGCCCGCTCGGCGAGGGCGGGGATGATCTCGATCGACCAGACCTCGGCCCCCATCTGCGCCAGCACCGCCGCCTGGTACCCGGAGCCCGTCCCGACCTCGAGGACTTTCTCCCCGGAAGCGACCTCGGCCAGCTCGGTCATGAGCGCGACGATATAGGGCTGCGAGATCGTCTGACGCTCTCCGATGGGGAGGGGCCGGTCGTCGTAGGCGTAGGGCTGGAGCTCCCTGGTGATGAAGGCGTGCCGCGGGACCGTGCGCATGGCGGCGAGGACGGCCGGGTCCTTCACTCCGCGCGCCTCGATGGTGAGGGCGACCATGCTGTCGCGAGCCGCTGCCGTTTCGTCCTTCGCCGGTGCCGGCGTGGGGCTTGCGGTGGAAGCGGCGGGCCCATCGGTGCGGTTGTCCGCGAGACACGCCGCCGCGGTCAGCGCCGCGAGCGCGAACGTCGCGACGAGGCCGGTGATTCTCATCACGGCGCCACCGGCCGCTTCGCGCCCGTCGTGCGGGATCGCATCCCCTCGTGAAGAGCGTTGGCCGCGACGCGGTGTCGATTGACCTCGATGTGGGCCAGCCGCGTGGGCTGGGGAATGCGTACTCCGACGCTGCACGCCAGGCTCCATGCCACGGCGGCGTGCACGTCGATGCGGTGTCCCGGGGAGACGTAGATCGGCTTGACGCGATCGCGCGTGCGCACGACCGCGCCGACGCGCCGGCCATCGAAGGTCAGCGGCGCGCTGCTGCCGCGCCCGGGTGCAGGCTCCTCGTGCTCGCCGACAAGGCGCGTCTTGGCGCACCCGATCGACGGGATGTCCAGGATGAGCCCCAGGTGCGAAGCAAGCCCGAAGCCCCTGGGGTGCGCGATCCCCTGGCCATCGCAGAGGATCAGATCGGGCCGGGCCGAGAGCGAGCGGAACGCCTTCAAGAGGATGGGGATCTCGCGGAACGAGAGGTAGCCGGGGATGTAGGGGAACCGCGCGCGCCCCGAAGCACAGGCGCGCTCGACCACGGAAAGCCCGGGCCACGAGAGCACCACGACCGCGGCGTGGATGGCGTCGGAGCGCTTGTCATAGGAGACGTCGGTCCCGGCGATCAGACGGGGCTTCAGCGCGCGTGGCCTCAGCCTGAGGTGTGCGCGCAGCGACCGCTGGATGGCCGCGGCCCGCTTCGGACTCACGTCCCAGCGATGAAGCTGCCGGAAGCGCACGATGCAATCTCCGTTCAGATTGCGGCGAGGATACCACGCGCGTCGTCACTGCACTTGGGATAAGATCCACGTCGCCATGCGACGCGCGTCGATCCTCCTTGCGGTCCTCATCCTGGCACCCGCCTGCGGCGGCGGTGCCGGCGACGAGAAGAAGGGGGTCGTCGAGCAGGCCGCCGACGCCGCGGTGAGAGGCATCGATCGCGCGCGTCAGGAGCGCACCCTCGGAGTGCTCGAAGGGCTGCGCCTTGCGCTCGAGCGCCAGCAGATCGACACAGGGTCCTATCCCGCGGGCTCGTCGCTCAGCGGGATCAGCGGGCAGCTCTCCATGCTGCTGCCGCGCGTGGAGACCAAGGACGCGTGGGGGAACACCATGTCCTACTCCTCGGACGGGTCCACCTACCGCATCGTCTCGGCGGGAGATGACGGGGCGTTCGGCACCGAGGATGACATCACACTGCACGACGGCGCGTTCAGCGTACCCCAGTGACCATCAGGACGCTCAGAATCGCCTGCCTGCTGTTGCTCCTCGCGGCGGCGTGCACTCCCTCGGTCAACACGCTTCAGGTGACGGTCGATGCTTACATCTCGGCCGTGAGCCTGAGCGACGTCGGACGCATCCTCGATCTTCTGGCTCCCTACCAGCGCGCGCTGAGGGAGGAGTCACCGGACAGGGCGGAGGCCATCGCGAAGGAGTTCCGGGGGCGCATCGAGGACGGGTTCATGCGCTGGGAAGGGGCGCGCCCCACCGGAAAGCTCGAGCTCGACCCGCTGGGCATCGCCATCATCCGCGGCATCGGTCTGGGCAAGGAGGGAGCCGCGGCCCTTCCCCTCAACGTCCGCTTCGAAGACGGCAACATGCGGGGCATCGTCACGACCCGCGCTCTGACCAACTACAAGAGCATCCGCTGGGACAGCATCCCCACGGGGCGCATCTACCTCATGGGGTTCCCGTTCGGGAAGGTCATCAACTTCGCCACGGGCTACGACGACCCCTCGGGGTTCGAGCTGCTCGACACCGTGGACCTCGAATGGACCCTGACGCGTCTCGCCGGAGTGCGCACGCAGGGGGCGCCCGGCGACTGGTTCGTGGAGTCTGTTGAGCCCGTGGAGGGGACGGCGACGAGCTGGCGGCCGGCAGCCGCAACCCCGTGACCCCCCGCACGGTGACCCGCGGCGCCGGCGTCCGCAAGCCGCGCAGACGTGAGCCCTCCCCGAAGGCCATCACGAAAAGGGTCATCGCGGCCCTGGAGCGCGTCTACGGGCGCCCCTGGCTCGGGAAACGCAAAGATCCGCTCAGCGAGCTGGTCTTCACCATCCTCTCGCAGAGCACCACCGACCTGAATCGCGACCGGGCCTGGGAGTCGCTGCACCGGGAGTTAGGCTCCTGGGAAGAGGTGGCAGGCGCCCCGCGCGCCCGCCTCGAACGGGCGATCAGGGTCGGCGGCCTGGCTCCCACGAAAAGCCGCGTGATCCGGGAGGTCCTGGCCCGCGTGAAGAAAGAGGAAGGGAGCTACAGCCTCGACCGCCTGCGGGGCCTCAGCGCGGCGGAGGTGGAGTCCCACCTGCTCCGGTTCAAGGGGGTGGGGCTCAAGACCATCCGCTGCGTGCAGGTCTTCTCGCTCGGGCAGCCCGCGTTCCCGGTGGACACGCACATCTATCGCATCACCAGGCGGCTCGGCCTGGTCGGCCCCAAGGCCAGCCCCGAGACGGCGCACGAGGTCATGCAATCGCTCACGCCCGCCGAAGAGGTCCTCCCGTTCCATCTCAATCTGATCGCGCACGGGAGGCGCGTCTGCAAAGCGGGACGGCCATTGTGCGCATCATGCGTGCTCGTGCGCCTCTGCGCGCACGGGCGCAGCGCGTTGAAGGGCTCGCGGCAGACAGAAGAGAAATAGCCGACGGCGCGCACATCGCGCACCCTGCCTGGTTGCGAGCGACTCTTGAGAATCCCTATATTCCTCTCAGGCTTCCACAATCCGCTCTGTCGGGAGGTTCGTTCCAGCCATGTCGGAGTTCAAGGTGTGCCTGGCTCTTGGAGGGGGAGCCGCCCGCGGCCTGGCGCACATCGGCGTGCTGCGCGCGCTGGAGCGCGCAGGGATCCCGCTCGACATGATCACCGGCACGAGCATCGGGGCGCTCGTGGGCTCCGTCTACGCCATCCTGCGTGACGCGAAGAAGACCGAGGAGCGCTTCCGCAAGTTCGTCTTCAGCCGCGAGTTCCGCCGCACCGAGTTCGACTTCCTGAAAGATTCGCGCGAGGCTCCCGGAGTCCTCTACAGCGTCAGCAATCTGGTCAAGCGGGGGATCTTCTATTCCTTCTCGATGACCCGCGCCTCGTTCATCTCCGAGGAGAACTTCACCCACAACATCCACCAGCTGGTGGAGGACGTCGCCATCGGCAAGACGGCCATCGAGTTCTACCCGGTGGCGGTGGACCTGGAGTCCGGCGAGGAGGTCGTCCTCACCACCGGCTCGCTGCGCAGGGGCGTGCTGGCGTCGAGCGCGATCCCGGGGCTGCTCCCCCCCGTGAAGATCAACGGCCGCGTCCTCATCGATGGCGGGTGGGTGAGCAAGGTCCCGGTCTTCGCGGCCTTCAAGCAGGGAGCCGATCTCGTGATCGGCGTGGACATCTCCCCCGAACTGGAAGACACACGTGAGCTTCGCAAGGGGCTCGACGTGCTCGTGCGCGCCAACGCCATCAAGGCCGAGGCTCTGAAGAACTTCCAGTGCAGGATGCTGGACGTGCTGATACGCCCGAGGGTTGGCCAGACCCACTGGGCCGACTTCACCGGAGCGCTCACGCTGATCGACGAAGGGGACAAGGCCACCACCGAGAAGATTCCCGAGATCCGGGAGGCCATCGAGCAGGGGCGCTGGAAGTCGCGCCTCGGGTACTCGCGCGGCAAGCGCTTCGCGCGGTCGTTCTTCTAGGGGGCCACTTCTTCGGCGTCACCGTACACTTCAATCATGAACTGGGAGCATGCGTGCGTCGGGCAGGACTCGCCCAGGTCTTCGTCTGGAGGGTCGGGTCCCCAGGCGGGCATCCCTGTCAGCCGTATCCCGTTGTGAATGATGTAGAAGATCTCTCCATCCGAGAGAGATTGCGTGGCCTCGAGCTGCATATCGGGGGCCTTCGGATAAAGGTTCTGGCCGATCGCAGTCTGGCCCCTACCGTCGTTGCCATGGCACGTGGCGCAGTGGTCGGCGAAATGCGCCCTCGATTCGGCCAGGATCTCCTGGGTGAGCGGACCAGGGTTTTTCATCCCGCGGGCAGCTCTCGGCACGGCGAGCCGCTGCATCCGGCGCGCGATGAACGCCTCGAACCTGCCCGGCTCGTCACGCGCGCTGAAGCCGCCCCTGAGAAGTAGAAGGCAGGAAAGAAAAACCCCCAGGATCAGGGCCGCGAGGATGAGCAGCTCCACCTTCGTCCGCATGCTCATGGCTGGATGTGCACCAGACTTAGGCCGGCGTCATCCATCATGCTTCGGCTGCAGCTTCATCCCGCACTTCGGGCAGTTGCCGGGTTTTTCCTGCATGACCTCGGGGTGCATCGGACAGGTGTAGACGGTGGACGACTTTCCCGGTGATGACTCCGATCTCTCATGCATTTCGTGTCCCTCGGCGGGGCTGGCGACGGTGCCCGGCGGATTCTCGTACCAGCCTGGCTCCTCGCCGGCCGCGAGTTTTTCCCGCACCTTGAGGACGGTGAACATGCCCCCCATGCCGATGGGGCCGAAGGGACCCTGACCCGCCATCATGGGGAGCGTGTTCGGGGGCCCGGTCATCTGCATCTCGGTCATGTCGTGCATGCCTGTCTCGCCCATGGCCATGTAGTCGGGAAGCAGCGATCGGATCTTCGGCTCCAGATCCTCCTGATCGACTCCGAGCAGGTTGGCGGTGTCATGTCCCATGGCGTTCATCGGATGATGGCGGCGATGGCAGTGCATCGCCCAGTCACCGCCGGTGGCGACGAACTCGATGTCGCGCGTCTGCCCCGGAAAGACGACCACCGTCGTCTCGGGCCATCGTGCGGAGGCGGGGATCTTCCCGGCGTCGGTGGCGGTGACCCAGAACGTATGGCCGTGCAGGTGGATCGGGTGTGACTCCTGACCCACGTTGCCGAATCGAATGCGGACGCGCTCCCCAGCCCTCGCCACGAGCGGCTCGGTGCCCGGGAAGGCGCGGCTGTTGAAGGTGAAGATGTTGAAATCGGTCATGATGTTGACGTTGGGGGTCGCGCTGCCGGGCTCGACGAACCATTCGTTGAGGAAGATCGCGTAGTCACGGTCGATCCGCGGGGCCTCGGGCGTCCTGGGATGGATGATGAAGAAACCCATCGCGCCCATTCCAATCTGGACCATCTCGTCGCCGTGAGAGTGATACATCTGGGTGCCGTGCTGGCGCAGTGTGAACTCGTAGGCGAACGTCTCGCCGGGGGGGATCGCCTTCTGGGAGAGGCCGGCGACGCCATCCATGCCACTGGGGAGGAGCACTCCGTGCCAGTGGATCGCAGTGGGCTCAGGCAGCTTGTTCGTCACGAGAAACCGCACCCGATCTCCCTCGACCGCCTCGATGGTCGGGCCCGGGGTCCGGCCGTTGTAGCACCAGGCGTTGATGACCATCCCGGGAGCGATCTCGTGCCTGCACTGCTCCACGACGATTCGGAAAACCTTCCTCCCCTCCTCCATTTCCCATGGGAGCGTGCTGCCGTTGGGGGTCACCACGGGTGTGTACGGCACACCGCGCGGGCCGGGAGTATTCGCGGGCTCGGATCCACGCGCTGCGGTCATGCCGGCGGCGAAAAGCAGGCTCAAGCAGATCAGACGGCGCTTCATCAATGACCACCTCCATGCACTTCAGGAATTCGAGTCTCCTGTGCTTGCGGGACGGGCGGGAGCGTTCCGCCCACGGCGCGCTCCAGCTCGGATCGAGCGACCCAGTAATCCCGGAGCGATTCGATGCTTTCGCTGCGCGCCGCGATCTCGTTCTGCCTGGCGAGCAGGAGATGGAAGGCGTCGATGAGCATGAAGTTGTAGTGCTGCTGCGAGAACCCCACGATTCTCTCGCGACGGGGGAGGAGCACGTCCCGGTAGTATTCCGTCCGGCTGCGAGCGAGCGCGACGCGGTTCCTGGCCCCGCGGACCTCGGCACGGATCTCCACCGCCAGGGCGGCATAGCGATCCACCGCCTGGCGGAGCATCGACTCGGCCCGGATCCGGCGGGCCTTGCCTCGGTTGAAGAGCGGGATCGGAACGTCGATGGCCGGCCCGGTGGTGGTCGCGCCATCGGGCTCCCTTTCTCGGTGAACTCCCGCGATGATCTCGCCGATCGCCTCGGGCCGCGCGAGGCCCACGGCCTTCGCTGCCGCCTCCACCTCCTGGCGCGCCGCCGCCAGGTCGAGCCTCTGGGAGACGGCCAGCGATTCGAGTCCGGTCAGAGGCGACTCGGCGGGAGGCAGCTCGGGCAGGTTCGGCGCGAGCTTCCAGTCGGTCTGCGCTCCCCAGAGACCCATCAGCCGTGTGAGGCTCTCGCGTTGCGCGAGGACGTCACCTTCGCTCTCCGCCAGTTCCAGTCTGGCCTGCGCGAGCGTCGCCTGCTCGTTCTCGAGATCCAAGTCGGAGATGTTGGCCGCTTCATGCTGGCGGATCGCCAGCTCGGCCCCGGCTCTGGCCGCATCGACGATCGATTCGCGCATGGCGTGCGTCTGCTCGGTCGCCTGCAGCGTGTAGAAGGCGGAGCGAACCTCGAGGATGGCCCTCAGCACTTCGTCAGCGACACGATGCTTGGCGGCCTCGAAGGAAGCGGCTGCGACCTCCTTTCGCCGGCCGAGCGTGAACAGGTCCATGATGCTCTGCATGATGGACAGCTCGAACGGCCGGTCGGGAAACCGTATCTCGAAACCCAGGGTCGGATTCCTGATGAGACGGGATTCCAGCAGGTCGGCCCTCGCGATGCCCAGCTCCTCGAACGTCGCCTGCAATCGGCGGTTGTTCAGAAGGGCGATTTCGACGGCGCCGCTGTCACTCAGCTCCTCAGCCAGCAGCGCTTCGATTCTCTCCTCCACCGCCCCTTCTTCGCCAGGCTGCTGCTCCCAGTAGGCCTGGAAGCCCGAGCGGTGTCGGATGGCTGCCTGCACGTCGGAGAATCCCGCGTCCGGGTGAATCGGCGCGCAGCCGGAGAACAACCCCGACACGACGACCGTGCACAGGACTGCCCACGGCAGGCGGCTCATTGCGACGTCTCCTTCTTCCTGACGAGCTTCATCCCACATTGCGGACAGTTGCCCGCCTTCTTCTGGACAACGTCGGGATGCATCGGGCAGCGGTACAAGATGTCGGAACCCGGTGCGGTCTGCGGTCGGGCCGCCTCCGGCGCGGGCCCCTGGTCAGGGGGATTAATGGCGCGGCTGTGCCCGCCGTGTCCTCCCGGTCCAGGGGCACTGGTCCTCGTTGCGTCCTGAGGCTCCTGCCCGAGGATCTGAGAATGGCCCATGTAAGGTGCTTCGGGAGCTTTCGGGTTGGCGGGATGGTCGATCCCCACTGGCTCGACCATCGTCTGTCGTGCACATCCAGCCATGAGAAGGGCAAAGATCACCACGAGCCCGCAGTTCCTCACCATGCCGGGCGACCTCAATCCTGGTTCACCGCAATCCCGGACTCCCGAGCGTCAGTTGAACGGCCTCAGTGTAACGCGACAAGGCATGCTCCCGTGATGTGAACCGCCCCGGGATTGCAGGAGGCTCCGTTTCTTGAGAAGAAGATTGGGTCAGTTCCGCCTGTTGAGCCGGCGGCTTTCCTTGGATTCCACTGTGACCCTATACTGAGCCCTCAACGCGAATCATCTACTATCCACAGTGAGAGGACGCTCGTGAACTACTCCGTCACGCTGATACCGGGAGACGGCATCGGTCCGGAAGTGACCGCGGCAGCCGTGCGTGTCGTCGAGGCGGCTCAGGTGCCTATCCGGTGGGAGCGCCATGACGCGGGGACGGCCGCGATGGCGGCGGGGAGCCCGACCCCGCTCCCCGAGCAGCTCCTCGAATCGATCCGGCGCAACCGCGTCGCGCTCAAGGGGCCGGTCACGACCCCCATCGGGGGCGGATTCGCCAGCGTCAACGTCGGGCTGCGCAAGGCGCTCGACCTCTACGTGAGCCAGCGCCCCGTGCGCAGCCTTCCGGGAGTGCGCACGCGGCACGACGGGGTGGACCTCGTGATCCTGAGGGAGAATACCGAAGGGCTCTACTCGGGGCGCGAGCACTCCGCGGTGCCCGGCCTGGTGGAGACGCTGAGGATCATCACGCGGCGGGCCTCCGAGCGCATCGCGCGCTTCGCGTTCGAGTACGCGCGGCACGAGGGGCGGCGCAAGGTCACGCTGGTGCACAAGGCCAGCATCATGAAGCTGAGCGACGGGCTCTTTCTCGACTCGTGCCGGCGCGTGAGCCAGGACTACCCCTTCATCGCGTGCGAGGAGATCCTCATCGACAACGCCTCCATGCAGCTCGTGATGGAGCCGCGCAGGTTCGACGTCCTGCTGCTGGAGAACCTCTTCGGCGACCTCGTCTCGGACCTGTGCGCGGGGCTCGTGGGAGGCCTTGGCGTCGTCCCCGGCGCCAACATCGGGGACCGGTGCGCCGTCTTCGAAGCGGTGCATGGCAGCGCCCCCGACATCGCCGGCAAGGGAGTCGCCAACCCCACGGCCCTGATCCTCTCGTCCGCCATGATGCTGCGGCACGTGGGAGAGCGCGCCGCCGCCGCATCGATCGTCAATGCGGTGGAGAGCGTGCTCGAGGAAGGGCGCGACGTCACGCGCGATCTCAAGGGATCCGCCTCGACGGGTGATATGACCGACGCCATCATCGGCGCGATGGCCGCCGGGCGCGTGCCCCGCCGCTCCGCGACCCAGGCTCGGGCATGAGCAAGGCGCTGGGGCACCTGAAATCACGCGTGGTCGCGACGAAAGCGGACCGCGAGCCGAAGAAGCACACCGTGACGCTCGTTCCGGGGGATACCGTCGGTGAGGAGCTGGCCGAGGCCGTGGTGCAGGTGGTGGCGGCGACGGGCGTCTCCCTCGGGTGGGACCGGCAGATCGGCGGGCAGAAGGCCCACGCGCGCCTCGGGACCTCGCTCCCCGACGATCTCATCGAGAGCATCCGGAAGAACCACGTCGCCCTGAAGGGACACTTCACCACGCCGCTCGGGATCTCTCCCGCGCAGGAGGCTCCCAGCGTGAAGCTGCGCAAGATCCTCGACCTCTTCGCGTCGGTGCGTCCCGCGCGCAACCTCAAGGGAATGCCCAGCCGCTACGAGGGGGTCGATCTCGTGGTGATCCGCGAGAGCACGGAGGACCTCTACGCCGGGATCGAGCACGAGATCGTCCCGGGCGTCGTGGAGAGCCTGAAGGTCGTCACCGAGGCCGCTTCCACGCGCATCGCGCGCTTCGCGTTCGAGTACGCCGCGCGCCACGCCAGGCGCTCCGTCACGGCCGTCCACAAGGCCAACATCATGAAGATGAGCGACGGATTGTTCCTGGACTGCTGCCGTCGCGTGGCGTCGGAGTTCCCCGCCATCGCCTACCGCGAGCTGATCGCGGACAACTGCATCATGCAGCTCGTGCTGGACCCGCGCTCGTGTGACGTGCTGGTGATGGGGAACATGCTCGGGGATATCATCTCCGACGTGTGCGCGGGGCTGACGGGAGGCCCGGGGACGATGCCCGGCATCAACGTGGGGCCGGACGTCATCGTCTTCGAAGCCATCCATGGCAACGCCCCTCACCTGATGGGGCGCGACCTCGCGAACCCTCTGACCATGCTCATCCCCGCCGTGGCGATGCTGCGCCACCTGGGGGAGGACGCCGCCGCCGACCGCATCATGAGCGGGATCGAAACCGTGCTGTTGTCCCGCGAGACGCTCACCCCCGACCTGGGCGGGACGGCGCGCACCAGCGAGATGGTGGCGGCGATCGTCCGAGCCATGGGCGCGGGAGGGTGACGATGCCCCGCCTCCAGAGACACATCTTCGTCTGCATCAACGAGAGGCCCCCCGAGGACTCGCGGGGGTGCTGCTCGGCGAAGGGCTCCGAGCAGGTGCGCGATCTGCTCAAGGACGGACTGAAGGCACGGGGGCTCTCGAAGATCGTCCGCGCGAACGCCGCGGGATGCCTCGACGCATGCGCCACGGGCACCACCGTGGTGATCTACCCGGAGGGGATATGGTATGGAGGAGTGACGGCGGCCGACGTGGAGGAGATCATCGAAAAGCACGTCATCAGGGGGGAGGTCGTCGAGCGGCTCCTGGTCCGCCCGCAGGACGGGGGCCAGGAAAGGCTGCGGCCACTCGACCCGACGCGAAAACCGGAGACAGGCAGCGCCTGAGTCGTCCCCCAGGGGGGGCGATGGACTTCAGCGAGCTGAGGGTCCACGAGACGGCGTCCGGTTGCACCTTCCGCGTGCGCGTCAAGCCATCCGCAAAGCAGGACACGATCACCGCCGTCCACGCCGGTCTCCTGAAGATCACCGTCGTCGCGGCGCCGGAGCGCGGCAAGGCCAACGATGCCGTGGCGCGCATGCTGGCCGGTGCGCTGAACGTCGGCACCTCGCGCGTGCACGTCGTCTCCGGTTTCACGAGCACCGAAAAGATGGTCGAGGTGACGGGCTATTCCTCCGCGGAAGTGCGGCTGCGCCTCGAGAAGATGCCCCGGGTCAGCACGGGACGACAATAGGCGGGGACGGCGCCGGCCGCGGCGAATGCCGCGACCGTCGTTGTGCTACCATTTGTCGGCTCACCGGGTGACCGCAGCCCTCGCAATCACGAAAACCTCGCTGGGAGATACGTGGCAGCCGTCGGAAACCTTATCTGCCTCACTCCGCGCGATTCATACGTGGCCGATGAGCCGACCCGATGGACTGGCTTCCTGGGTCGCCTCGAGAGCAAGACCGGACCGTTCTTCCGGAGCCCGGGGATCGCTTTCCCGTACATCGTAGGCTTCCTGCGCCGGAACGGTCTCCTCACCGACGACGAGCGCGTCGTCGTTCAGCACGACAAGATCGAGGGCCCCACCCCTTTCGAGGAAATCCTCGAAGACAAGGTCGACCTGGCCCGCGGCGACTGCGACGTGCTCTTCATCACGGCCTACACCAACTCGGTCCGGGAAGCCTACCGGCGTGCGCGCGAGGCGCGGGCCGCATACGCCGCGCGGGGCCGGCGGCTGGTCGTGGCTCTGGGTGGTCCGCATGCCTCGGCCATGCCCGACGAGGCCACGAAATTCGGGCACCTCGACGCGACGGTGCCTGGAGAGGGGGAGTGGGCCGCCGCGGAGCTTCTGGATGACGTCAGACAGGGCAGGCCGGTCAAGCCCGTCTACAGGACTCCCTTCGCGAGGATCCGCGACCGCGGCACGCTGGCGCTCGACATGGGGATCTGGAAGGGGCTCAAGCATCCGCCGCAACAGATCCTGGCGTCCACGCATTTCGCCCGTGGGTGCAAGCTGGACTGCCACTTCTGCGCCGTCTTCCTCACGAACGGTCCCACGGTGCGCAACCGCGACGTGAACGACATCGTGGACGAGCTCCGCGCGCAGGGGCCCGCGTTCACCCGCGAGACCATCGACCAGATGGGGCCTGGCACCTTCAACACGATCCTGCGGGCGATGGTCCGCATCCCCGGGGTCGGACAGCTCTGGGGAGACAAGCTCATCGCGACGATGGGGCCGGGGTTCACGAACCGGTTCTTCTTCTGGGACGACAATCTCTACAACGCGGCCGGGTCGTTCCAGGCGCTGTGCGATGCGATCCGGCCCCTGAACCGCCCATGGTCGGCGGAGCTGACCATCGATCTGGCCGAGAAGCCCGAGCTGCTGCGCGCGGCCTACGAGAGCGGGTGCCGCGATCTTTTCCTTGGAATCGAGTCGGTCAGCCAGACCGCCATCGACGGCCTGGACAAGTGGTCCAACGACACGCACGCTCTCAAAGAGAGCGTGAAGCGCGTCCACGACTCGGGGATCAAGATCATGGGCGCGTTCGTCTTCGGCCTCGATGGCGACGATGCCTCATCCTTCGACAAGACACTCGATTTCATCTACGAGACGGGGATCGACTACGTCGTGGCCAACATCATCCAGCCCTATCCGGGGACCGGGACGTTCAAGGACGCCGTGGCGACGGACGCTTTCCTTCCGTGGGCGAAGTGCCCCGAAGACTCCGACGTGATGATGGACTACAACTGGCCGATGTTCGACGGCGCGCACGTTCTCGTCCGGCCCAAGGGGATGACCCCCGAGGAGCTTCAGAACGGCTACTACTACTTCCTGCGCGAGGTCTATTCCATGCGAGGGATGGCGCGCAGGTTCAGGGGCGGACCTCTGAACATCGGCGCGGCCGCCAGCCACTTCACGCGCAACTACCTGGTGTCCCGCTACGGCATGAGCAAGACGCGCCACGCCGTCAAGACGCGCACGGTGAACCGTCCCGGGCACGCCCCTACCGTCGCCAAGAACCTCCCCGCGCGGGAAACCGCCACCGAGGTCTAGCCCCGACGACGTGTCGCGGGGCGGCGCTCTCGGCGCTCGCTACAACCCCACGCAGGTCAGCGGCTCGATTGCGGTGCGTCCGGGGCCGTAGCTCCCGGCGCATTCCGGCGTGCGCGCGCGGACGAGGTAGTAGTAGATGGACTTGGCCGGCGGATTGGGCCTGGGGTCGTTGAACTCGGGATCGGCGATCGGACCGGACACGCAGGAGGTCGAGGCCGCGAGCCCCGTGCTGCGCAGAGTGCCGGCGAGCCCGCCGACGACTTCGTAGTACACCGTGTAGCCGGCGAGGCCCGACTGATCGTCCCAGCTCAGCAGCGGCGACGCGTTCGAGACGAGCAGCCCCGCGACCTCCGCGGGAGACGCCGCGTGCAGCGGGTCCGCGTCGGAGCAGTCGGCCGCGTTGAGCTGGCCGTCCTCGTCGCGGTCCGAGCCCATGCGCGTCCCGGATCCGGGAGGACTGCACAGGAACGTGATCGGTCCTGAAGCATCCTGCCGGAGCTGCGCCGTCGTGATCTGCGGCGCCGCGGGGACGTCGCTGGTCCACAGGCCGCCCCCCACCACATCGCCGTTGAGATACCAGGTCCGCACGCGCGACCCGTCGTTCGTCGAGGCGATGAGATCGCAGTGGTGGTTCGGGTCCGCGAGGTTGCCGAGGCTCACCAGATCCGAGATGAGCTGCTCGTCCGGAAGCCCCGGACTGCCGGGTGGGCCGCCGGGAAGGGTCACCTGCCGGCCGACCGACGGCTTCATCCCGGTGGGGAAGAGGTTCTGGAACATCGCGAGATCCCGGGCCTGGAACGGGCCGATCGTGAAGACGTTGGCCGAGAGGAACGTCGCCATGTCGGGGATCGCGCCATCGTGCGTGAAGCCGAAGCCCGATTTCACGTCGGGCGGGCTCGCGTAGCTTCCGAAGACGGGCCCCTGCTTCTCGTACATGTTGCGCAGGTGCGGCACCTTGAGGTCGCTGTGCGGCGACCCGTCGGCGGTCCCGTTGAAGAGCGCGGCACGGGCTGAGGCCGGGTCGCCAGGGGAGACACCGCCGAGCTTCCCGTTGGCGGCGCCGAAGGGCATCGCATGGCAGGCGCGGCAGGGCTGGTCGGCGTCCGTGGCCGCGTTGAGGAACAGCCCCTCGCCCTGCTTCGGGTTGCCGGGCATCGGATTCCCCGGGATCGTGATCACCGCGTCGGGCAGCGTGTCGTCGAGGTTGCGGTAGGGATTGGGAGGGAACCTCATGTCCAGGGCGAACTGGCGGAACATCTCCATGTCCGCCTCGCTGAGCCCCGCGGGCTTGGTGTTGATGGGGCCGATGTCCTCGGTCCCCATGAGCCCGACGAACGCCATGTTGAAATGGTTCATCGTCGGGCGGTCGCCTCTCCAGTGCAGCGGCTCGAGCATGCCGCGCAGGGTCTGCGTCGTCATCGGCCCCTTCTGCGGGTCGAAGCCATCGTGGGCCGCGCAGATCGATGCGTTGCACGTGGCGGGGTTGCTCATGATGGGGACGATGAAGCGCACGTTGTCGTCAGGCTCCCCGTAGGGGACGAACTCGCCCGTGGGGTCGCCGAGGTCCCACGCGAGCTGGTCGAGATTGCCGAAGACGTGGCAGCTGGCGCACGAGGCGTCGCCGTGCTGGGACGAGATGATGCCGTCATAGAGGAAGTGGCGGCCGTTCTTCACGATGTCGGAGGAGGGGTCGTGGAGCGGGACCTGCGTCAGCATCATCATGCTGGAGGCCTCCACGATCGAGATGGAGTTGCTGAAGCGATTGAGGACATAGGCGCGATCGTGCCCCTCGTGCAGCGCGACGCCCGTGGGGCCGTCGCCGACCTCCACTGCGTCCGGGAACATTCTGTTGGGGCCGAAGAGACACCCCGCGGCGAGACAGTCTTCGTCGAGACGGAAGAGCTTGCGCGAACCGATCGCGGTCAGGTAGGCCGTCTCGCCGTCGGCGGTCCACACCATCATCCCCGCCTGCGAGATGCTCGCCTCGCGCTCCGCGAGGTTGGACGGCGGTGTGCTCGCCAGGTTGATGTGGGCGTTGAGGTTGAGGATCGTCGCGGTGTTGGGGGCGTTCGGGTCGACGATCGCCATCCGGTTGTCCACCATGTGTCCCCGGACCCCGAGGGCGTGCTCGAAGCGCACGAAATTGCGCGCTTCGGTGTGCGGCACGTAGATCCTGCCGGTGACCGGGTTGACCGAGACTTCGAAGAGTGTCGTGCCGAGGGTCTTCACCGCCTGCGGCGGACCGGGATTGACAGCGTCGATGATGAAGAGGTCGTTGTCGGGGAGCCGGTAGGGGAGGCAGTTGTTCCAGTTCTGATTGGCGTCATCGACCCATCGCGAGGTCGCCGCGTCCCACCGGACGATCAGCCCGACGTTGGGCTGTGCCGGGGGCGCGGGATCCGTGAGTAGGGGATTGCGCGCGATGCCCGGCGGGAGCGGGGGGTACGGATTCGGCGGCGGCCCGTTGCAGCTGATGTTGTTGAGCCCGAGGATCGCCAGCCGCTCCTCGTCGAACCTCTGCACGCCGCGCATTGCGCCGGCATTGAGGACAGTCGTCCGGTTGCCCGAGTGCAGCGGGATCGCGTAGACCTTGGTGCCGTTTGGGCTCACGGCGAGGGCGCGGGTGTCGGATGAAAAAAGGTCGATCCTGAGGGGTGCGGCGTTGGGATCGGCGAGGCTGAACACCTCGACGGCATCCTCCTGCGAGATGGCCACGAACGCCTTCCCCTGCGCGAACACGACATCGGCGGGCTCGTCTCCAGTGTGGATCGTCCTGATGGTCGTTCGGAGCTGGAGGTCCACGACGCTGATCGAATCCGACAGATGGTTGACGACCCAGACATATCGGTCGTCCAGCGCGCGCAGGCTCACCGGCTCCAGCCCCACCGGGATCGCGGCCATGGGGGTGAGCGAGCCATCAGCGCTTATGGCGAAGACTTCCAGCAATGCGTCCGGTGTGTTGACGGCCAGCAGACGGGTTCCCGACGGGGTCAGACCGATCGGGTGCACGTGCGCGGACTCGAAGTTCGCGTAGTCTGCGAAGGCGGGTGCCCAGAAGGCACAAATCACGATCAGGACGGCGGTCCCGGGCAATGTGCGCACGAGTTGCCTCATCAAATGGGGGTCAGGCCTGGTCTTTTCGATATTTCTCTGTGTCCGACGTTATACCCCCATCCTTCAAATGCAGCAAGAATGAAAACTTTCTTCATGAGACGTTGCGGCTGGAAGCGCCTTTGGCGGGGTTGTCGTTGTTATTCCTCCGCTGTCCCGCCGGGTGTGCGCGGCTCGGGGAGCCGCGGGACAGGGGGTAAAGCGTAAAGTGTGGTTTCTGTGTGAAAGTGATGCGTTTTCTACACATTCTGGCCCCTGTCTTGTTATAATCCCGCGACTTTGAATGCCCTTGGGGGAGGGCGGTGAGGTCCGGCGCGGACCGCTCGACGACGCCGGGCGGAACAGGTCACGGGACGCCGTCCGCGTTCCACATCACGGAGACCGAATGCCAACGAAGCAGGAATACCTCGACCAGCACAAGGTGGCGCGTGTCGAGATCTTCTGGCCGCACGCGGAGCCCCTCGCACCGGATGCTGATGTCGCGGATATCATCGTCCATATGCAGGATGGCTCGCGCTTTCGCGGGACGGTGACGACCCTGCGGTTCATCGAGGAGTCGATGGAGCGGGCTCTGCAGGAGGGCGGCGACGTCGAGGGGGACTACTGGTTCGGGGACGCGATCATCATGCGTCGGATCGACTCGGAGAAGCTGGGCCGGGTCGTCACAGACCTGATCGACTCCTTCATGTTCGAGAAGGCCTTCCAGAAGATCGAAGTCAGCGCGGCGTACTAGCGGATCACCTTGCCGCCCGAGCGCGCCCAGGCCTGGAAGCCACCGGCCAGCGACTCGACGTTCGTGTAGCCCATCTGACGCAGGTTGTCCGCCACAAGCGCGGAGCGACCGCCTCCGCCGCAATAACAGATGATGCGGGTCCCGGGATCGGGAACCAGTCTGGGGATTCCCATCTCCGCGACGCCCCGTGGGATGTTCACCGCTCCCTCGACGCGCCCCTGGGCGAACTCGTCGGGCTCGCGCACGTCCACGATGACGGCGCCCCCTTCCCTGGCGGCGCCCATCCCCTGCGCGTCCACTTCGGTGATCCGCGCGCGCGCCTCGTTGACCATGTCCATGAATGTCCTGGGCATGCGGCTTATCTCCGTGCCTCGGTCCGGCGCAGCGCGTCGGCCTTCGGGTGCGTGGTGGGGGGGAGAATCCAGCTCGGGTCCGCACAGAGGTCGCGCAGCGTCTCGCGCTCCTGGGCCGACGGGAGCACCGACGCCAGGTAGGCCGGGTATTTGTCAGCATCCACCGGCTCTCCCGTAATCGTGTAGAACTTACCTGCGTGACTGCCGATCGACCGGTTGAACTTCGGATCGGGGATCGTGAGCTTCGGGCTCCCCGGGGGGAGCACGTTGTTGAGCGCGTTGACGTGGTTGGCAATGTCCTGCTGGTAGAGGGACCGCGCGTACTCGTTGAGCCCCTCCCGGTCGGGTGTCGTGGTGTTGGTGTCCTCGTCGAAGCGCCCCTTCAGCCCCCAGACATAGGCCCACTCGGCCGAGGAGGACGAGTCGACTCCGAACAGGTCGTAGGCGGTCGGGATCCACTTGTGGAACCACTTCTGGATCAAGGGGATGGGGATGACGCCAGCCGCCACGATGCGCTTCAGGCCGGTGTGCCCCGTGCCGAGGTGGTAGGCCTCCTCCTTGAGCATCGGCCCCATCGACGCCGCCAGCGGCATGAAGGCGGAGTGGAGCAGCATCCGGAGCTGGAACTTGCCGTCGCGGTCGATGAACTCGGTGTAGGTGAAGAAATCGAGCCAGTCGTCCACCTCGACGTTGAACGAGCCCAGCAGGCGGGTGTTCTTCCACGACCGGCGCTCGAGCTGCTTTTGCGCCTCCACGCGGCCTGAATAGCCGAAGTGGTTGACCAGGATATGGCACATCTGCCACCCGTGGCGCATCTCCTCGCGCATCACGCGGGCGAGGGACTGCAGGTCGTACTCGGTGGGCGCGGTTTCCGCGAGATGACGCTGCTGCTCGACGGAGCCGAACTCGGTGTCGGCCTGGTAGACGATGAGGTGCTGCAGGGCGTCGCGGATCCTCTGGTCGGGGATGTCGATGACGCGGCGCCAGCGCTTCTCGCCCTTGTAGTCGCCGAAGAAGATCTCGTCGTTGGCGGGCTCTTCGTACTTGGCGTCGAAGGCGAAGCCTTCGAGCAGGTGGTGGGGGAAGCCGATCTCCTTCTGCCAGCCGCGGAAGTACTCGATCCAGTCGTCGAATGTGGCGATGCGCCCGGCCATCCCGCCCTCCCTCTGTCCTGATGTGTCGGATCAGCCTGAGTTTAGCACAGGTTCCGCGGCATCCTCCCTGCCGGCCGGCTCACGGCACCGGAGGATGGACTCGATCACCTCGCCGATCATGACGTTGGGGGTCGATGCTCCCGCGGTCACGCCGACCACGATCTTCCCCTCGGGGAGCCAGCCGCGCGCCACCACCAGGTCGGCCGCGCCGGCGGGCTTGTGGCGGATGGTGTCCGGCCCCAGGATGCAGCCGGCCGCGTCGATGTGATACGTCGGGACGCTGAGACTCCCGATGGAGGCAAGGTGATTGGTGTTGCTGGAATTGTATCCGCCGATGATGATGAGGACGTCGACGCCTTCCTCCACGAGCTTCAGAACAGCGTCCTGACGATCCTGCGTGGCGCTGCAGATCGTGTCGAACGAGCGGAAGCGCCGCGGGATCTCCTCATCGCCGAAGCGCTGCGCCATGGTGTCGCGCAGTTTCCGGGCGATCTGCAACGACTCGGAAGAGAGCATCGTCGTCTGGTTCGCGACGCCGATGTGCTCGAGGTGCCGATCGGGGTCGAACCCCTCGGGGACGGCCTTCGCGAACGTCGCGAGGAACGCCTCCTTGCCGGAGGCCGTCGGCGCCCCCGATGCGAGGATGTAGTCGCAGACGATCTCCGCCTGCTCCATGTCGCGCACCACGAGGTACATCCCGCCGGGGTGGATGAGCGCCCTCGACGCCGTGGCCCGGGTCTCCTCGTGGGAGTACTTGCCGTGGATGATCGAGGTGAACCCTTCCCGCGCGTATCTGTCGACGTTCTTCCACACGTTGAGCACTGAGCCGCAGGTCGTGTCCACGAGGATGCAGCCGCGCTCGCGCAGCGCGACGAAGGTCGGTTCGGGCACGCCGAACGCGGGGAGGATCACGACGTCGCTCGGCCCCAGATCGGCGGGGAGCGCCGAGATGCTCCCGTCGCTGGAGAGAAAAGCGATCCCCATCTGCTGGAGCCGCTCGTTCACGTGGGGGTTGTGGATGATCTCACCGGTGAGGAAGACGCGTCGATCGGGGAACTTCTCCACCGTTTCGTAGGCGTATTCCACCGCGCGGTCCACTCCGTAGCAGAAGCCGAATTCCTGCGCGAGGCGGATGGTCAGATCACCCCGCCTGATGCTGTTGCCGCCGTCGCGGACCGAGTCCACCAGCGCGCTGTGGTAGTCCTTGTGGAGGGTCCCCGAGATGGCGGACTTCAGGCCGAATCCGCGCTGGAAGTACTTGTCGGTGCCCGGGGGAGTCGGTGACGAGGGAGGCATACGTGACGGATCATGGTAGCACCTCGTCGAAAAATGCGGGACCTCGGCGAGCCGCCGAGGTATATTGTCTGTGAGCCCGCTGACGCGGGCTCGACATTTCGCGGCAGGGGCGGGCACCTCGATGGCGCGTCAAGTCGCGCCCGCGTAAGTGCCAGGATGCCCGCCCCCGCCACATCCCTCAGCGCGCATCGTCCAGGCCGATCCCCTGTGTTAAACTCCGAAGCGTCATGATTGCATCGCTGCTGAAGCGCGATGTCGCGAAACGCCCCGACCGGCTGCGCATCCAGGGGCGCGTACTCCTGCTGGCCGACGATGCCGATCTCATCCGCAGGCAGATCGCCGGCGAGGATCAGCCGCTGGCCGGCGTCGTGCTGCGCGACGACATCTCCACCGACGAGATCACCCCTGCCTACATCTGTTTTCACTACGACGAGAAGCTGGGCGATTTCCCCTATCTGGGTCTGAGGGCCGGCGGCGAGTTCCCGATCAAGCAGGGAGACGTCAGGAAGGCGGGCTTCGTCGCCTCGGTCTCGGGAAAGCGCCGGGGGAAGGGGTCCAGCCGCGAGCAGTCCCCCTATGCCGAGATGGCCGCCGGCATCCGCGTGGCCATCGCCGAGAGCATCGAGAGGATCTACAAGCAGAACTGCCAGAACCTCGGGCTCCTCACCAGCACCGACTTCGGCCTGGTGGAGCGGATCCGCAGCGGCGAGATGCTCTCTCTGGCGGAGTTCACTGCCGGCGAGGACTCGATCACGCGCGAGATCATCGAGTACGGCGGCCTGTTCCCCTACAACATCGCCCGTCTTCAGGGAAAGGCCACCGTCCCGCGCATCGATACTTCGCTCCGCCCCATGACCCTGGGCGAGAAGATCCTCGCGCGCCACATGGTGGCGGATCTCTCGCGCGGGAGTGTGGGCGTTCCGGCGGTCAAGCCGGGAGACGCCGGCTTCGTGCAATGCGATATCCGGTTCTCCCACGAGTACGTCACGCCGATGGCGGCGATCTTCTTCGAATCGCTCGTCGGCGCGCAGGAGAAGGTGACCGATCCTTCGTCGATCTACTTCTTCCGGGATCATCTGACCTTTCTGGACGACGTCATGCCGCCGGAGAGAGTGAAGATGGGGCTGCTCGACCTGGCCCATCAGCTCGAGGCGAAACAGAAGGATTTCGCGATCAAGCAGGGAATCCGCCTGCACGGGGAGATCGGCGGCGGCGCCAGAGGTTCCGAGGGGATCTGTCACAGCATCGTCTATCAGGACTACGCCGAGCCCGGAATGGTCGTGGTGGGGAGCGACTCGCACACGCCGCACTCGGGCGCGCTCGGGTGCATTGCCTTCGGCATCGGCACGACGGACGTGTTCAACTCCTGGATCACCAAAGACGTGAGGGTGAGAGTCCCCGAGACGGTGCGGATCGTCGTGAAGGGGGAGAAGCCCGCCGGGGTGACTGCGAAGGACTTCATGCTCTACATCCTGTCTCATCCCTACGTCAAGAGCGGACAGGCTCTGGCCAGGATCATCGAATACACCGGGCCCGCGGTTGCGGCGCTCGATATCGACGAGCGCGCCACGATGACCAACATGGCCGCGGAGGTGGGGGGCTTCACCGGCATCATCGCGCCGGACGGGCGCACCGTCGATTTCCTCGTGGCGAATCGCGGCATGGATCGCGCGTTGGCGGAGAAACTCTGCGAGGGGCTCGATTCGGACCCCGGCGCCGCGTTCGCCGAGACACTGGAGTTCGACGCCTCCTCGATGCAGCCGATGGTGGCGACGCCGGGCGACCCGGGCAACGGCGTCCCCATCGACAGGTTGAAAGAGCGCGTGAAGATCGACATTGCCTACGGCGGCTCCTGCACGGCGGGCAAGCGCGAGGACATGGACATGTACGCGCGCGTCCTGCGCGACGCGGTCGAACAGGGGCGTCGCGTGCATCCCGACGTCCAGTTCTACATCCAGTACGGCGCCCAGGACGTCAAGCGCTACTGCATCGAGAAAGGGTACGTCGCCATCTTCGAGAAAGCCGGCGTCCGGATCGTCGAGCCGTCCTGCGGGGCGTGCATCAACGCCGGCCCGGGCGCATCAAGCAGCAAGGATCAGATCGTCATCTCCGCGCAGAACCGGAACTTCCCCGGCCGCTCCGGTCCAGGCCAGATGTATCTGGCCAGCCCGCTCACAGTCGCCGCGTCCGCCATCGAGGGCTACATTGCGCCATTTTGCGCGCCGGTCCCACATGCCCCCGTCGGGGCCTGACGACGCCCGACCCCCGTGGCCAATCTCACGGTAATCCCGGTCCTCACCATGGACGACGCCGCGGGACGGCTGCGCGAGCAGCTTCCCGAAGGCGCACGCGTGCAGGGCGATCTCTGGTTGCTCCCCTTCCGCAGGGTTGCCGCCCGCGGTCCGGTCGGCGCGACGTGGCTCGACATCCTCGCGGCGGGGATCGGCGAGCCGAGGCTGCACACCATCAGGATGCCCGATGCGGATCTGCATCCCTTCGAGGGGAGCGAAGGCCCCGCCGGCGGAGTGTTCGTCCCCGAAACGGCCGACGAGGAGACGATCCGCGCGCGCGCCGAAGCGGTGAAGTGCAGCGTCGATCGGCTGGATCGTATCGTGCACTATCCCTTCTGGCGCCTCCGGATCGACGACGTCGGTCGCATCACCGCGGCGTGGGTCGACGCGGTCGATGGGAGTGTCATCGTCCACAACCTGGACGACCGTGGCGTGGTGCTCCCGCTGTCGCATGCGGCGCTCCTGCTCGCGCTTCCCGCGGCCTTGATGGGATTCGCCGAGCTGGAGATCGGACAGGCGTCCGGCATCGCCATCGCCGTGGCGGCCGCCGCGCTCGCGACCACGGTGGTCAACGGAACATTGCGAGGTCGCTTTGAGCGGCGGGACTGAAGGCATGGGCATGGAGCCTGCGGCGCGCCCCGGGAAATGCCTCGCGTGCGACGCGAAGATCAAGCGCGCCGCGAGGGCCGCTGTTGCCGCCTGCTCGCGCTGCGGGCGCGCGCTGGTGAGCGTCGCGGGGATGGATGTGATGCCGCCGCTCGTGGTTCCCCTCGTAGCGCGCGAGGCCTGCTGGAAGACGCTCCTGCTCGAGCGAGGAGCCACCTCCCGCGAGGACGAAGTGACACAGCGCGGCGCGCTCCTCACGCTGGTCCCATTCTGGCGTCAAAGCGGGAGCGCCGACGGCGCGTCGCGCTCCGGGGTGGTCCTGGCGGGGGCGGATCTCCAGTCGACAGGCCTTCCTCTGCTGACCACGAGCCAGCAGCACATTCGCGGCGCGGAGATCGAGCCACGCAGTCGATCCGGCGAGACGATGGGCCGGCTCGAGGGGGACGGCAGCGCCATGGAGGCCACCGTCATGGACGTCACGCTGCGGCCCGGCATCACGATGAGCCGACGGGGGACCGACGACGGGACCGGCTGGAAGCTGTTCTACTATCCCTTCTGGTCGTTCCGGTACCTCGAGGGGGGCGTGCAGCACTTCCACATGGTGGACGCAGTCACGGGGCGGCCGGTCGGTCCCGCCCGCAGACCCCGCCATCTGATGATCTCGATCGCCGCCGGGCTCACCATGCTCGCCGTGTTCCTGCTCCTACGAAATTCGATCGGCGCTTTCGCATCGGTGCTGGCGTGGGGGAGCTCGCTCGTCGCGCTGCGCATCGCGACCCGGGCGGATCGAAGGCCCGCGTGACGGCTGTATCTCCCGCGCGTCGCGTGCCGTCGTCGCGACGCGGTGCGGGAGAGGCGCCCGCGCCACCGCTCAAGTGGGCGGGGGGGAAGCGATGGCAGGTGCCGCACGTGCGCGAGCACTGGCGGGCGCACGCCGGAAGGCGCCTCGTCGAGCCATTCTGCGGCGGGCTGGCCGTGACGCTCGGACTGATGCCCGAGCGTGCCCTGCTCAACGACGTCAATCCGCACCTCATCAACTTCTATCGCTGGATCGGTGCGGGGCTCGCGATCCGGCTTCCCTTGCGCAATGAGTCGGCTCTTTACTACGCCCACCGCGCGCGGTTCAACGCGCTGATATCAAGCGGGAAGGAGGAGACCCGCGAGGCGGCGGCCTTGTTCTACTTCCTCAACCGCACCGGCTACAACGGGCTCTGCCGCTTCAATGCGAGCGGCGAGTACAACGTCCCGTTCGGACGTTACACGACGATCCCCTACGTGAGGAGCTTCCCTTCGCTGCGCAGGGCCTTCTCCGCCTGGAGGTTCGCGTGCGGCGACTTTGAGGGGATCAAGTTGAGGCCCGATGACTTCGTCTACGCCGATCCCCCTTACGACGTCCCCTTCACGGCGTACTCCAAGGGAGGGTTCGGATGGGAGGATCAGGTCCGCGCGGCCCGCTGGTTCGCGCGGCACCCCGGCCCTGTCGTGCTGGCGAACCAGGCCACGCCGCGCATCGTGGATCTCTACCTCGAGCTTGGCTTCACGCTGACATACAAGGAAGCGCCCCGCAGAATCTCGCGCACCGGCGATCGCACTCCCGCGCGCGAGGTTCTGGCCCTCAGGAACGTCTGATCCGGGATGCTCAGCGCAGCCTCCTACTCTTCGGCGAGCTGCTTGTCGATGGCATGCAGCGCGTCGAGGAGTCTGGCGCGCTCCTCGGCGGCCCAGGGGTTGAGCGTCTCGAGGGAATGGAACATGTCGGGGGAGTCCTTGACCAGCGTCCTCACGACCGCGAGGAGCCGCTCGAAGGAGGGGGTCTTCAGCGCGTGGTCCTTCAGCCCCGCCCGATCGAGGGCGCGCGCCACGTAGTGCGTGATGGCCTGCACCTGGGCCATCTGACGGTCGTGCTCCTCGGGAGTCGTCACCTCGACGCGCAGCCCCATCGCCGTGAGAAAGTCTGCGGCCGACTCGGCGCGCCTCGTGCGCGCCGGGCACAGCGCGATGGTCATCCCCTCGATCCCTGTTCTCCCGCTGTCGGGGCCGAAGAGAGGGTGCGTGCCGATCACCTCCACCTCTTCACGCGCCGCCTTGAGCATCCACTGGACGGGGAGCGTCTTGACCGACGCGACGTCCATCAGCAGCGCGCCGGGGCGCAGCATGGGGGCGATGCGCGTGAGCACCGCGGGAATCTCGGTGACGGGAGTCGCAAGCACGACGATCTGGCAGGAGGCCGCCTCCTCGAGCGTGCCCCACGTCAGACCGAGCGAGGCGGCCTTGCGCCTCAGGTCTCTGATGTCCCAGACGAAGACGTGAAGGCGCGCGCGGAGATGGGGAGCGGCGAACTGTCCGAACCTTCCGAAGCCGATGAGGCCGAGATTCAGCATCGAACCCTCCCGCGCTGCAGCGGCACCGTCACGGACGGTCGCGCATCATATCACAGCATCTTCGCGCGCCGGGATGCCGATTGGCGCTGTGTTATGGTACCGAAAAGGCCGCCGCGCATGGTCTTTTTCCAAGCGGGAGCGTCGCGTGAAGATCGGTTCTTATGAGGTGTCGGTCCTCGAGGCGGAGCGCTTTCGCCTCGACGGCGGCGCCATGTTCGGCGTGGTGCCGAAGACGCTCTGGAGCCGGCCGCATCCACCCGACGAGCGCAACAGGATCCAGATGGTCACCCGCTGCCTGCTGGTGCGCGGGGAAGGGCGCGTGGTCGTCGTCGACACCGGCATGGGGGACGACTGGACCGTCAAGGAGAGGGACATCTACGCCATCGAGAACGGCCAGCGCTCCATCGTCGCGGCGCTGGGTGAACACGGCGTCGTCCCCGATGACGTCACCGACGTCGTCTTCACCCACCTGCACTTCGACCATGTCGGGGGCGCCGTGATTCGGCGGGGAGAGCGGCACGAGCCCACGTTCCCCCGCGCGCGCCACCACGTCCAGAGCGCTCATCTGGACTGGGCGCTCGATCCCACCGAGCGGGATCGACGATCGTTCCGCGAGGAGACGTTCGTCCCGTTGAGGGACGCGGGGCTGCTCGCGCTCGCGGATGGCCCGGGCGAGATCATCCCCGGCATCGCGGTGGACCCGACGCGCGGGCACACCATCGGGCATCAGGTCGTGCGGATCGGCGAGGGAGAAGGGAGCGTCGTGTTTTGCGGCGACCTCATTCCCACGGCGGCGCACCTGCCGACCCCGTGGGTGATGAGCTACGATCTCCAGCCGGTCCTGACGATGCAGGAGAAAGAGGAGCTTCTGGCGCAGGCCGCGGACGGGCGCTGGATCCTCGTGATGGAGCACGACCCCGACCATCCTGCCGTGACGGTGGGCCGGGAGGGAGATCGGTTCGTGCGGAGCGAGACCGTCAGGATCGCGTGAAGGGCCGCCGGGAGAGATGATCCGATGACAGGGTTCGTGAAGGTCGCGTGCGTGGCCGACATCCCCGAGGGGACGGGTCGATCGGTGGAGGCGAACGGCCGCCGCGTCGCCCTGTTCAACGTGGGCGGAGCGATTCACGCCATGGACGGCACCTGCCCGCACCGCGGCGGGCCGCTGGGAGAGGGGATGCTGCGCGGCAGCACCGTGACCTGCCCGTGGCACTTCTGGCGGTTCGACGTCGTGACGGGGCAGGCTACGGATGTTCCTGAGTCCTGCATCGAGAAGTTCGGCGTGAGGATCGAAGGCGCCGACATCCTCGTCGAGGAGCGGGCGCTCGCCGCCCAGGGGAACGGGTGACCCGATGACGCCTCCGATTGCGGGCAACGACGGTCTGGTCCCGGCCGGGACGAAAGTTCCGGAGATCGCGCTCCCTCTGCTCGACGCCCCCGGGAGAAGAACTCGTGTGCCTCGTCCCGGCGTCGAAGGGCTGACCCTGGCGGCCTTCGTCAAGGAGTCGTGCCCCACCTGCCGCTTCACCCTGCCGTTTCTGGAGAGACTGCACAACCAGGTGGCGGCTCACGGCGGCAATATCGTCGTCGTGTCGCAGAACGATCCCCAGGAGACCGCGGCGCTGCGCGATGATCTGGATCTCACGATCCCGATCGTCATCGATGCTCCCGATCTGGCGCTGTCGCGATGGTTCGACCTAGTGGCCGTACCCACCATGTACCTGATCGATGAGAGTGGTGCCGTCCGGCGCGGTGGCGTGGGATTCAACAAGAAGGAGCTGGAAGCCATGGCGGACGAGCTGGCCGCGAGCGTGTCCGCCGCGAAGCCGTCGCTGTGGAAGCCCGAGGAGAAGATCCCGGATTTGCGCCCCGGCTGAGGGGCGCTCAACCGGGCCCGGGACGGGTCCTGAGAACAGCCGCTATCATCCGCCGCACCTGGAGTGGTCGATGCCCGAAGTCGTGATGTACACGAAGTCAGCGTGCCCATACTGCGATTGGGCGAAAGCCCTGCTCAAGGGCAAGGGAGTCGCCTGGCGCGAGATAAGCGTCACGGGGAGTCGGCGGCTTCTGGAAGAGATGATCGAGCGCAGCGGGGGCCGCACGACGGCGCCCGCGATCTTCATCGACGGGACGTGCATCGGAGGGTTCGACGAAATGAAGGCTCTTGACGACGAGGGGAAGCTGGATCCCATGCTCGGGCTCGCGGAGCGCGGCGGAAAGAAAGATGGGGAGACGGAGAACGTCAATGTCCTCATCATCGGCTCGGGCCCCGCGGGACTGACGGCGGCGATCTACGCGGCGCGGGCCAACCTCGCGCCGGTCGTCGTGGACGGGTCGCAGCCCGGCGGCCAGCTCACGATCACCACCGACGTGGAGAACTATCCAGGCTTCCCCGATGGCCTGATGGGGCCGGAGATGATGGAGTTGTTCCGCAAGCAGGCGGAGCGCTTCGGCACGAAGATCGTCAACGGCGAGGTGCGGTCGGTGGACCTGTCGAAGCGCCCCTTCCGCTGCGACGTGGACGGGACGATCTACCTGGCGCGGACGCTGATCGTCGCGTCGGGAGCGTCCGCGCGGTGGCTGGGGATCGAGTCGGAGAAGCGCCTGATGGGGCACGGTGTTTCGGCCTGCGCCACATGCGACGGCTTCTTCTTCAAGGACAAGGAGATCGTCGTGGTGGGCGGGGGCGACACCGCCATGGAGGAGGCGACCTTCCTCACCAAGTTCGCCAGCCGCGTAACCGTCGTCCATCGCCGCGATACGCTGCGCGCCTCGAAGATCATGCAGGACAAGGCGCGCAAGAACCCCAAGATCACCTTCATCTTCAATGCCGTCGTGGAGGAAGTGCTCGGCGACGGAAAGGTGGCCGGGGTGCGGCTGAAGGACCTGAAGAGCGATGTGACTTCGGAGCTGGCCTGCTCGGGGCTCTTCATCGCCATCGGGCACCAGCCAAACACCACGCTCTTCGGCAAGCAGCTCGAGATGGACGAGGCCGGGTATCTCAAAGTTCAAGCCGGCGGCACGAAGACATCGGTCGCGGGAGTCTTCGCCGCGGGGGACGTCGCCGACAAGCGCTACCGGCAGGCGGTCACCGCCGCCGGCACCGGCTGCATGGCCGCCCTCGACGCCGAGCGCTTCCTGGAGGAAGAGGCGCACTAGGGAGCCGTTCCCGACGCCTCTTTCCGGTCTCGACGCAGCGCCGCCGCGGCCCTAAGTTGGCCTCGCCCGCGCGCCCACGGCTCCCCGGCGGCGGCGTAGCGGTCGAGGCCTCATGCACAAGCCGACAAGAGCAACGATCGGGACGATCTCGCTTCTCCGCGAGCGGGCGTCGATCCGCTCCACGGTGCTCGTCCTGGCGCTCCTGGGAGTCCTCGCGGCCACGGCGTCGTGCAGCCACGATCCCTTCGAGGATTATGAGATTGCGGCTGTCGAGCTGCGCTCGGCGCCCAGGCTCGAGTTCGTGCGGGCGCATCGCGGGATGAAGTTCCTGCAGGTTCTCTTCGACTTCAAGAACGATTCGGGTGAGACCCTCGTGCTGCGCGCCCTGGACTTCTCGCTGCGCGACACGCAGGGGAAGCACTATCCCTTCAGCGCCCAGGTGCTCGACATGGGGCAGGCCTTTCACACCGCCGAGTCGTTCCTCGAATCGGAGCAGGTCAAGTCCGGCTCGGTGGTGTTCATGATCCCCCGCAAGGCCGTGCCGAAGGAGATGATCTTCCGTTTCGAGGTTGAGGGCGGGCTCGTCGTCAGATTCGACGAGAAGCAGGCCTCACTGATCGAGGGCGATCCGCGCTGGGACTAGCACTTCGTGGTGGCCGTCAGGCCGACCCAGCAGAGTGATCAGCGTCATCGCGAAGAAAACTACCGCTTCACGCTGACCGTCACGCCGTCTCTCAGGGGTATCAGCGTCGTCGTGAAATCGGTGGCCGCGCGAAGGCTTCGCGTCAGCTCGAGGATGCCCCGCGTCGCCGCGTCGGGGTCGGGCTCCGTCACCCGCCCGGACCAGATCATGTTGTCGCTGATCAGCAAGCCCCCCGGCCTGAGTGCCTTGCGCGCGAGTGGAAGCACGTCCGGGTACTGTTCCTTGTCGATGTCGTTGAAGACGACGTCCACGGGGATGCCATCGCCGCGCTCCAGCGCGTGACGCAGGATCTGACGCCCATCGCCCGTCTCGAAGCGGACGCGCCCGCCCAGCCCCGCGCGCGCCAGGAAATCCTTCGCCAGGCTCGTGTTCTCCGCGGAGCCGTCCGTGTGGACGACGCTTCCCTCCGGCCCGACGGCGCGCGCGAACCAGAGCGTGGAGTAGCCGAAGCCGGAGCCCAGCTCGAACACCCTGCGCGCCTTGACGCTGAGCGCCAGGACCATGCAGAGGTTGCCGACCATCGGGCCGATGATCGGGAAATCCCGCTCCGCGCCCAACTTTTCCATCGCGGCGCGGACGGGATCGGGTTCCTCGATGAGGCTTTTGAGATAGGTCTCGATGCGCGGGTTGACCAGCTCCATCAGGCCAGCTTCTTCAGCTCGTTGAGGACGATGTTGTTGTCGGGCTGCATCTTCAGCTCGTGCACCTGCGCGAAGCGGACGACCCCCTGCTTGTCGATGATGAAGAGCGCGCGCTCGGAGAAGCCCTCCTCACGCAGCACGCCGTATTTCCTCGCCACGTCGCCGTGCGGGTAGAAATCCGCAAGCACCGGATACGGGATGCCGCCCATCTGCTGCGTCCAGGCCTTGTGCGATGGGACGCTGTCCACGGAGACGGCCAGCACCTGGGTGTTGGTGTTGGCGAACTTCTCCAGATCCTCGCGGTACTGCGGGATCTGGCACGAGCAGACCGGCGTGAAGGCCAGCGGGAAGAACGCCAGCAGGACATTCTTCTGTCCGCGGAAATCGGCGAGGTTCACGACCTTGCCGTCCTGATCCTTCATGGTGAACTCGGGGGCCTTCTCGCCCACCTGGGGGGTTGCCATGGGAACTCCTTTCGCATCCTGGATGGAATCGTCCGTTCGTGAGAGAGAGCACCCACTTTAGTGAAGGGCCCTTCGCGGGTCAAGGATTGGAACTGAGCGCGCGCGACGAACCGCGACGCAGCGCATGACGCAACTGGCCGAGGATCCAGTTGAGGGGATGCGCGCGTGGGAGCCCGCGGATCACCGGCGGACCCCGGCGCTCGGCGCCGTCGCGCGCCGCGCGCAAGCTGGCGTGACCAGGGGAGAGTCTCAGGCCGCACTCGAACGCGGCCAACGCGTCGGTGGGGCGCCCCGCCAGCAGGTAGACCCGGCCGAGATTGAGCTGCATGTCGGGGTCGAGCAGGTTGCGCCGCGCGGCGGTCTCGCAGGCGCGGATGCACTCCGATGTGACGCCGTGCGCCATCGCGGTGCTCAAGGAGAACCACGAGAGGTACTCGAGCTGCCTGCGCTGCAGACACCCCTGACGCTCGAGATTGAGCGCCAGCCTGAACCGCGCGGCCGCCGCGGCGGGAGCGCCCCGTTCGAGCGCGCGCAGACCATCGCGGAACGCCTGTCCAGCTGCGCCGTCGCGCATGCGGAGATCACCACGAGGAAAAAGGGGACGGGAGAATCAGTGTAGGCGCGAAGACCGGCGGGTGAAATGCAGGACCGTGGGATCAGGAGGCAGCGCTGCCGCACCGCGTGACGAAGCGGCGCCTGCGCGTGTCCCCCCCGTCACGCAGCGTGACGCTGCGGGATCAGATCAGGCGCTGGTACTGATCGAGCGAGTAGGTCCACACCCGCTCGCCGCAGTAGCGGCGCCCCTCGGGGCAGATCGGCGTCGTCTTCGCCATGAGGCGGAGGGTGCACGGCGGCAGCAGGTAGCGGCCGATGGAAGGGTTCACCCCACAGATCTGATCCGCCTCGTCGAGGCTGGCGCGCCAGATCTCCTCCTGCGCGTTGTAGCAGAGACGCATCGCGAGCTTGTGGCGCAGGTTGAGCAGGTCGGTGGATTCGGTGAAGCGGATCGCCACGGCGTTCGGCAGCAGGTAGAGAGCATGCTCGTCGGCGACCCCCAGCGCGCGCAGCCTTGCGATCCCCTTCCACGCGCCGTCCATCGCCCGGCGGTAGACGTCGTGCACGGCCGGGTCCTCGGCAACGATGGGCGGGGTGATGACGTCGGGCTCACCGGTGAAGTGCGTCACCATGATGGGGCGCGACCCGGGGGTCATCCTGTGCCTCTGGTTCTGCGAGTCGGCGGTGTGGGAGAGCTTCTTCCGGAAGGTGAAGCGCGGATGGAACAGGGCGCGCGAGAGCTTCGAATGCGTCGTCGTGTTGAGCGTCTCTCCCAGATAGGTGTTGCGGCCAGGGTCGAGGGCGAGGGCGATGGCTTCCTCGTCGGGCATGCGCGAGCGCGTCAGCCCGAAGATCTCCCGCACGGACTGCGCGAGGATTGTCTCGTTGCCCGCCGACCAGTCCACCAGCTTCGAAGTGCGCCCTTCGAGGCCCGCGTCGAACTCGGCGACGAAATCGCGCGCGCTGTCGTCGTCCGTGGGGTGCGACGCCATCACGCCGAACTCCACCGTCTCTTCCTGAGGGATCGGCTCCTCCATGATCGCTTTCCATGAAGGGTCGTGCTCCAGCAACCGCTGGACCATCATCTCAACGACCATCCGCTGTTCCATCGGCGTGTCGAACTGCCCCATCGTGCGGTAGTAGCGCAGCAGCGTCAGCCCGCTCACGGTGTGATAGAGGTAGGCAAACGTCGCCACCGGCAGGGCGTAGCGCGCGATCTCCTGCGCCTTCTTCTGGATCTCCTTGCGCCAGGGCTCGGGGCGCCGGGCGCGCGTCACGAAGCGGCGGCCGAAGTACTCGCGCTCCACGAGCGGCACGAGGATCTCGCACAGCTCCCGATAGGCCGCGTTCTGAGACTCCACCGTCTTCCGGTACACCGCGAGCGCCTCGCCTTCCAGCGGCGGGATGGCGTAGGAGCCGTCCTTCACGGTCACGTAGCGCTGGCTGACCTGCTCGGAGTTGTAGAAGGGATGGCTGTGGAGGAACGACCAGATGAAATGCCGCGAGACGTTGCTGACGGCGAACTGAAAGGATGAATGCTGCAGCGTCGTGTGGTGTCCCGCCTGGTAGAGATCCTGCGCCAGGCGGTCCCGCGCCTCCGCCTTCTTCCTGCGGATCTCCTCGTCGGCCGGCGGGGAGGGGACGACCTTCTCCTCCGAGATGATGCCGGTGGACGAGTAGCAGGTCCTGGCCGTTGCCACCGCGTTGTCGAACGACCGCTCGAACGCGTTGGTGATGGCCACCTCGGGGGGCGGGGAGATGAAGCCTGCGCGGGAGGCCGGGGTTCTCTGGACGCTGGGGGCGCTGGACATGTCGGTCACCGGGGGAGCTCAGGACGGTTGCGGAAGAGCCTGCCCTCGTCCGTGCCCGAGTATATATCGGGTCCGATGCCTGCGGGTCAGCTCATGCCGGCCATCAGCCGCATCAGATCCACGACACGGTGCGCATAACCCCATTCGTTGTCGTACCACGCGAGCACCTTGACGAAGCGCCCCTGCGTCACGCGCGTGAAGGGAGCGTCGAAGATGCAGGAATGCGGTTCGCCCACGATGTCGCTGGAGACGATCGGGTCCACCGAGTATTTCATGATGCGGCGCAACCGCGGCGTCAGCGAGGCGGAGCGTACGGCCTCGTTCACCGCCTCCGGGGTGACTCCGGTCTTCAGCGCCACCACGAGGTCCACGAGCGAGCCGTCCGGGATCGGCACCCGCATGGCCATCCCGTCGAGGCGCCCGGCCAGGGCGGGGAGGACCTTCCCGACGGCCCGCGCCGCCCCGGTGGTCGTGGGGATGATGTTCTCCGCCGCAGCGCGGCTGCGCCTCCAGTCGCTGTGGGGCACGTCGGCGAGCCGCTGATCGTTGGTGTAGGCGTGCACGGTGGTCATCACACCCGCCTCGATGCCGAAGGCCTCGTGCAACACTTTTGCCACCGGGGCGAGGCAGTTGGTCGTGCAGCTCGCGTTGGAGACGATGCGATGCTCCGGCCGCAGCGCGTCCTCGTTGACGCCCAGCACCACGGTGGCGTCGATCTCGTCCTTGGCCGGGACCGTCAGGATCACGCGGCCGGCGCCGGCAGTCAGGTGCTTCTCCAACTCGGCGCGCCGGCGGAAGCGCCCGGTTGCCTCGACCACGAAGTCGATCGACAACTCCTTCCATGGCAGCTGGGCCGGATCCGACAGGGCCGTCATGCGCACCGTCTGCCGGCTCGTGCGCAGCGTGCCGCCGCTCACCTCCACCCGATCTGGGAAGTTCCCCATCACCGTGTCGTGGCGCAGCAGGTAGGCCAGCGCCTCGTCGTCGGAGACGTCGTTGATCGCGGCCACCACAGCCTCCGGCATGTCGTTCAGGATCCGGAAGACGCTGCGGCCGATCCGTCCGAAGCCGTTGATGGCGATCCTCATGTTACGGCTCCCTGCGCTGCCATCGCGTCGATGGTTTCCACGATGCGTGCGGCGTACCCCCAGCCGTTGTCGTACCAGGTGACGGTCTTTGCCAGGCCGGTTGGGAGAGCCAGGGTCGCGAGCGCGTCGAACACCCCCGATCGGGGGTTGCCGATGACGTCGCGGGAGACCAGCGGCTCGGTCGAGCACTCCAGCCACCGCGCATAGGGGCCCGCGGCCGCGTCCGCCACGATGCGGTTGATCTCCTCGGCGGTGAGAGGCCGCCGGAGCTGGACCGCCAGATCGAGGTTCGAGCCGTTGGAGACCGGGACGTTGATGGCGATCCCCTCCACGCGCCCCTTCAGCGCCGGGATGATCATCTCCACCACGCCGGGAGACCAGGACGCGTTGGGGATGAGGTTCTCCGCCGCGCTGCGCGACAGTCTCAGGTTGTCGCCGGCGGCGTCGGCCAGCGTCTGATCGCTGGTGTAGGCGTGCACGGTGGTCTTCATGGCGGCCTCGACTCCCGCCGCGTCGTCGAGGATCTTCAACATCAGCGCCAGCACCTGGGTCGTGCTGCTGCCGCACGAGACGAGCCGGTCCCCCGGCAGGAGATCCTGGTGGTTCACGCCGTAGAGGAGAATGCGGTCGATCGCGTCGAGCGGGGGGGTGGAGAGAATCACGCGGCGCGCGCCGGCGGCCAGGTGCCCCTCCAGTTCGGCGCGGCGACGGAAGGCGTGGGTCGCCTCCACGACGACGTCCACCCCCAGATCGCCCCATGGCATCGTCTCGGGGTGTCCCCCCTTCACGATGCGCGCGCTCTGCCGCCCGGCCGTCAGCCGGTCGCCTTCCAGCCCGATGCCGTCGAGCCGGCCGTAGATCGTGTCGAAGCGCAGCAGGTACGCCAGCGCCTCGGGCGCGCCGAGATCGCTGATGGCGACGACGTCGACATCCTCGCGGTGCAGGATCTGGCGCAGCACGTTCCGACCGAGGCGGCCGAAACCCATCAGGGCGACCCGCGTTGCCGTCACGTCACACCAGGGGAGGCCGCTTGAGGTGATAATCCGTCGCTTCCTGCCACGCGGTCCCGAGGCCCAGCAGGTCGGACTCGCCGTGGAGCCTGCCGACGAAGGTGATGCTGGTGGGGGTGCCGTCCTTCGAGGTGAAGCCGTTGGGCGCCACGACGCAGGGATGCCCCGTCAGGTTGTTGGCCAGCA
>Ga0137433_1000036_pt1 | contig 68187 bp, 58 predicted proteins | sample EasRivERMZT840_2_FD_102335 | JGI IMG/M metagenome (GOLD analysis project Ga0137433, IMG submission 102335) | Soil microbial communities from meander-bound floodplain in the East River, Colorado, USA - East River MetaG ERMZT840_2 | ecosystem: Environmental > Terrestrial > Soil > Floodplain ...
CTTTCACGATCAGATCGGCGGCCGTGTCGTAGACGTGCCGATCGCACACGATCGACCATCCCAGCGCGCGCGGGGCGGCGATGCGCAGGGCGTGATGAGCGAGCTGCTCGATCAGGACGGCGAACGCGAAGACGCTCCCCACGCCCGGCCTTTCGAGCCAACGTCGCTTCTCCTCAGCCGCGCCCGGCCCCGGGATCGGGAGGACCCTCCGGCCGTGTCTCTTGACGGCCGCCATCCATCCGGTGAATCCCCCGCGGCTCCAGACCGTGGCTACCGGGATCTCGCACACCTCCATCGCCGCGCGCACGGCGCGCACGACCATCGACTTGCCCGAACCGTCCAGCCCGCTGAGACTCACGACCACCGCCGGCCGGCACCGCAGCTTGAGCCTGCCTTCGAGGAGGTTCCATCCCGCCGCGACCACGTCCGCCAGACGCTCGTCGGGAGCCCGATCGCGCTGGCGCATGAGGCGCTCCACATAGTGCACCTTCGAGTTGATCTTCGACAGCCGGAGCGGGAGGGACGGTGGCGCCGCCCTGCCGATGGTGGCCGCGAGACGTCGCGCGTAGCGCCCCGCCCACGCCGACTCCTCCATGCGCGCGAACGCCGTGGCGCGCAGCGCGTCAGGGATGCACGACGATCCGAGGATGCACACCTCCACCGCGGCGACGATGGTGATGATGGCGAAAAAGCCATCCTCCCACCCGCGCTCGGCGACGCGCGCGCGCGCGGCCTCCCAGGAAAAGGCGGGGTCCGCGACGGCGAGCCGCAGCGTCCTCAGGTCCGCCAGGCGGACCTGATCGGTCTCGTAGAGCGCATGAGCGAGCGTGGTCACCACTCTGTCCACCGGCGACGCAATCGAACACGATCCATCCGAAGACGGCACCGCGCGCGCCACCACCCCGCTTCCCTCCAGGATGACGACGCGCCCCCACGACACGGCGTCGTGCAGGTGCACGCTCAGGACGGATCTCCCGGATTGGAAACGATGGAAGAGCAGCTTGTGCTCCTCCCGGTAGTGAGGCATCCGCAGATGTCCCGCGGCTTCGAGCAGTCCCGCCGCGGACCGGAAACGCGCGGGAGCGACCAGCAGGTCCAGGTTGCTGGATCGGTACGGGAATCCACCGGCCGACTTGAAGAGCACGTGGTCGATCCCCTCGGACCGCAGGCGCGCCGTCACGATGGCGAACGCCGCAAGCTGCTCCTCACGCGACGCGGCCTCGATCCTGAGAGCCTCGCGCCACGGCTCGGACCTCTCGATGTCAACGGGACAGACCCCGGCCGCCAGATCGAGCAGCGGGATCTTGTTGGCGCGCAGGATCCCCACCACGGCGCGCGGATCGGCGCTGGCGGCGTTCCCGCGTGTATTCGGGTCGGCAATGCCGGCGGCCGCCAGGAGCGCGTTGTTCACGCGGCGCTCCGGCTCTTCGGGCCCCCGATCGCTTCGAGCACGCGCTGCGCGACGCGATCCCACCCGAAATCCGCGACCAGAGCCCGCGTCTGCGCCTGGGGGCGCCGCGCCGCGAGGTCGCGGACGCATGCCACGACTTCCTCGCGCGTCTCGGCCCACAGGACGCCCGGCTGTCCGCCCAGCAGATCCGGCAGCGCGCCGAAGCGGGTGCTGACGATCGAGAGATCGCACGCCGCGGCTTCCAGGATCGACAGCGGCATCTCGATCGCATCGAGCGCCGAGGTCACCGGGAAGAGGTAAGCATCCGCGAGCTGGTAGACCGCCTCGATGCGATCCTGGTGGTGCGTCATGACGATGACGCCCGCCTCCCGCAGGCGCGCCGCCGTCGCCCGGTCCGCCGGTGTGCTGCTGCTCGCCACCAGCATCGCGCGCACCCCCGCAATCCGGGCGACGTCGATCAGCGCATCGACGTTGCGCGTGGCCTTCAGGTGTCCGACGTGCAACACGACGAACTCCCCTGCCGCGACTCCCGCCCGTGAGCGCAGGGCCGCCCTCGCAGGCTCAGGCAACGGCCGGAAGCGCTCCAAATCGACCCCTGCGGGAATCCGCACCGCCTCGATCCCCAGCGCGCGCGCCTGCGCCTCGACACCGGGACCGCAGGAGAGGATGCGATCGAGCGGGGCGACGCGCGCCAGCATGCGTTGCGCCATGTCGGCGCGGCGCGGCTGAAGGGCCAGCACCGCCACGGGCGCTCCGCCATAGCTTGTCAGGACGCGCGCCCGTGCGATGGTCCGCGCCGTCACGCTGGTCCACGGGACGTAGAGGATCGCGTCGGGAGAAAACCCGGCGAGCGCCGCCTTGAGGGGCCGCGAGACGAACCAGCGGTTCGTGAGGGCACCGACGATCTCGAGCCCATCGACCGTCGAGGCGACTTCCGCGATCGGGAGCACGGTGAGCTGCGCCGACCATTGCCGCAGCAGATTGAGGGCGAAGATCCTGATCCCCTCGTCCCAAGGGGGATGCATCACCTCCGACACCAGGGCAATGCGCGGTCTCGTCATCTCAGGGGCCCTCGCAGGGCCTTCTCGTAGATCGCCGTCGTCCTGGTCACCATCCCCTCGACGGTGAAGGCCGCGGCAATGCGCGCCCGGGCCGCCTCCCCGATGGCGCGCCGGCGTTCCGCGCTGCGCGCCAACGCGACGATGCGGTCGGTCATCCTGCTGACATCCCCCGATGCTACGAGAAAGCCGCTCACGCCGTCCTCCACCAGCTCCCCGGTCCCTCCGACGTCCGTTGCGACCACGGGGCGGCCGCAGGCCATCGCCTCCATGACGGCATTGGGGAGTCCTTCGGTCTTCGAGGTGAGCGCGAAGATGTCTATCGCGCCCAGCAGCGGCGCCACGTCGTGGCGCTCTCCCGTGAAGATCGCGCGGTCTCCCAGCCCCGACGCCACGGCCTTCGCCTTGAGCCCCGCGAGCGCAGGGCCGTCCCCCACGATGGCGACGCGACAGCGCGGTGATGCGGTGGGAAGGGCTGAAGCCACCTCCAGGAGCATCTCCAGGTTCTTCTCCGGCGACGCGCGGCCGATGGTGCCGATGAGGATCTCCTCCGGGGCGATCCCCATGGCCCGGCGCACCGCGGAGCGGACGTCGTCGGACGGAGCTGGGAAACTCTTCAGGTCGACGCCGTTGTGCACGACGCGGACGCTGTGCACGGGGACCGCGTAGCGATCGCACGTGAACTGCATGACGCGCCGGCTGTTGGCGATGACCCCCCTTGCCGCGCGGAACGCGCGCCTGTGGATCGCCGTTGCGAGCACCCCGGCGGCCGGGATGCACGTGCGGCTCGACGCGATGAAGGGCCTGCGTCCCGAGAGCCACGAGGCCGCCCACGTGTAGGCGTTGGCCGCGAGGAGGAACGAGTGCGACAGATCGGTCCGGCGCTCGGCCAGCAGGCGCGCCAGGCGGCGCACGCGCCCGGGGTCGCGGTGGCCGGCTCGCGGGAGGATCGCCACCTCGATCCCCGCTTCGGTCAGCCAGCCGGCATAGGGATGGGTCACCTCGGAGAGGCACACGACGTAAGGGAGAAAGAGCGACCGGTCCAGCCGCACCGCGAGCTCGAAGAGCTGCCGCTCCGCGCCACCGTGCTGGAGCTGCCCGACGACGAGCGCCACGTTGTGCGGCTGCATCACGGTTTCTTCAGGACGTAGAGGAACGACGCCTGCAGCACTCTCGTGACCGGGGTGAGGCCCGCGACGCGATCGTAGGCCACCCCCATCCTGTAGAGAGCCGGCGAGAACTTGAGATAGCCGGGCGGGTGCGGGCAGGGGCGAGCCTCCACCAGGCGCAGCCCCGCGGCCGCCGCGGCGCGGCCCACCGCGCGCGGCGTGTTGGCACGGTAGAAGACTTCGTGATGCTCCATCCCCGTGGAGCCGAAGACCCACCCCAGGATGCGATGCCCGATGCGCTCGGGGAGAACCCTCCCGATGATCGACGCGAAATACCAGGAGCTGGGGGTCAATGCGACGATCCATCCGCCGGGCCTGAGGACTCTGGCGATCTCGCGGAACGCCGCGGGGGGGTCTTCGAGATGCTCCATCACCGAGCGCAGCGACACGACGTCGAAGGCCGACTCCTTGAACGGGATCCGGCGTAGATCCCCCATCACCCCCCGCGCTCCGCTCGCCAGCATCTTCGGCTCCATCGTCTGAACGTCCATCGCAACGGCGACGCGCGCCTTCGACGTGACGTGACGGGCCATCCCCATCCAGGGTCCGGCGCCGGCGTCCAGGAAGCACCCGCGCTCGGGGAGCAGCGCCAGGATCGTCTCGCGCATCTGGTGCTCGCGCCGCGCCGGCGGTGGATAGTAGCGCTCTCCCAGGCGATCGCAGATCTCCCGGCGCTGCTCGAGCGACTTCACGGCCGGCTCCCCTGCCCCCGGCGCAACACCTCATCGTACAGGCGCATGTACGCGTCCAGCATCGCGGCAAGGCCGAAGCGCTCCGCGGCGCGCTCGCGGCCGGCCTCTCCCATTCTCCGTCTCAGATCATGATCGGTGAGAAGGCGGACGAGCGCTTTCGCCACGGCCTCTTTGTCCCCCGCCGGCGCGAGGAGGCCCGTCGTGCCGTCGTCGATGACCTCGCGATTCCCGCCAACGTCCGTCGCGACGGCGGGGAGTCCGCGCGCCATCGCCTCCAGGATGGCGTTGGGCATCCCCTCCTCGACCGACGTGAGGACGGCGACGTCGGCTTCCGCGAGGATGGCGTCGATGTCCTCCCGGTGTCCCAGAAACCGCACCGTCTCGTCGAGACCCATCTCGCGGGCGCGCCACTCGAGTCTCTCGCGCAGCGCGCCTGCGCCAACGAGGTGGAGCCGCGCCGCGGGGATTGCCTGTCTCACGAGGGTGAATGCCTCGAGCAGGAGCGCATGCCCCTTCTTGGGGGACAGCGACGCGACGCAGACGATGGTCGGAGGGCGATCGCCGCGCGCGGCGAGGCCCGAGGACGGCGGCATGCTCACGCCGTTCGGGATCACGGCGGTCCGTTCGCGGCGGATCGCTTCGCGTGCGACAGTCTCCTCGCGCGTCGCCTCCGCGTTGAAGACCACGCGCGCGGCTCCGAGGTGCGCGAGGCGGCTGATCTGGCGCTGAACCGGCGTCTTCCATCGGTCCATGTTCCGCACGCTGGTGATGAAGGGGGCTCCGCTGAGCTGCGACACGGCGGCGGTGACGACGTTCCCCTGGTAGAGGAAGCCGTGCAGCAGATCGACGCGCCCGCGTCGCGCCAGGTTGCCGAGTGATATGACGCTCCTGAAGGTCGCGGGCTTGAGGGCGCCGTGCACCGCCATGTCGATGACGTCGATGCCGAGCGGGGCGACGATGGCCTTCAGGTCGTCGGCCAGCGTCAGGGCGGCGAGCGCCGGGGCGTAGCGGGCGCGGTCGAGGCCGGCCAGGATCTGCAGCAGGTGGGTCTGCGTGCCGCCATGCGCATTGAGGTCGCAGATGTAGAGGATGCGCGCCGGCCCCACCTAGAACACTCCCGGGATCCCCGAAGGGAACGCAGCGCAATGAGCGTCCCTGGCGACACGCTGGCGCAGCTCGCTGGCCGCAGGAAGGGCCCGTGCCGTCCGAGGCGGGCGGGATGTGGGTACGCGGACCTCTGGTCCGCAATAAAAACATGCGGGCCGGAGGCCCGCGCACCCGCACCGTGGTTGTCCCTCACAAGAGGTCATCGCGGCCGCGCTCCTCGAGATTCTTGACGACCTGCCCCACCTTCTGCGACGCCCCCCTGCGGCAGACCAGCACCGCGTCGCCCGTGTCCACGACGATGAGATCCTCCACCCCCACCAGCGCGATGAGCCGCCTGGAGCTCGGGTCCACGCGCACGAAGCAGCCGGTGGCATCGCAGAGCAGGACCCGATCCGCGGCAACGAAGGGCCCGGCACCACCCGACTCTCCCACCGCCAGCTCCGCCACGGCGTCCCACGATCCCACGTCGCTCCACCCCGGATCGGCGGGCACCACCGCCACCGTGCGCACCTTCTCCATCACCGCATGGTCGATCGAGATGGGCGTCAACCCCGCGAAGGCGTCGTCGATCACCGCGCGCTCCGCGGAGGTGCCAAGGCTGCCGGCGATCCGGTCCAGCGCGGCACCGATCGCCGGCGCGTGCGCGTGGAGGGATGCCAGGATCGAGTCCACGCGCCAGACGAAGATGCCGCTGTTCCAGAGGTACTTCCCTGACGCGAGGAATTCCCTGGCTTGTGCCGCGTCCGGCTTCTCCGTGAAGCGGACCACCGCCAGCGCCTGGGGAGTGAGCGCCGGCCCCGCCTCGATCCATCCGTACCCCGTCTCGGGACGCCCGGGCGCGATCCCCAGGGTCACGAGGCATCCCTCCCGGCGCGCGGCCTCCACCGCCGCCGCGAGGGCGCGCGCCAGATCGGCGGAACGGGCGATGGCGTGATCGGCCGGCGCGGCGATCATGATGGCCTGCGGATCGACGCGCGAGAGAGCGAGCGCCACCAGCCCGACGGCCGGCGCCGTGTTGCGGGGCGTAGGCTCGCCGACGAAGCGATCGGCGCGCAGATCGGGCAGCGCGCGCGCGATGAGGTCGCGCTGGGCGCTCACGGCCGAAATCCAGATGTGATCGGGATCCGCCAACGCCGCGGCGCGGTCCCACGCCTGGCGAATCAACGGTTCGCGCCCCGCGAGCGGAAGGAGCTGCTTGGGAAGCGCCCGACGGCTGACGGGCCAGAAGCGGGTCCCCGATCCCCCGGCCATGATGACGAAGTGGACGTCGCGCGGGAGCCGCAGTGAGCCGCCGGACGGCGTCCCGCGGCGGGAGGAGCCCTCGGTCATTTCGTCTCTCGGGGCGTCGTCCGGGCGAACCAGTCCGCGGTCTTCTTCAACCCCTCGTCGAGCCCCGTGGCGGGCCGCCACCCGAGGTGTTTCCCTGCCAGGGAAATGTCCGCGAGGGAGTGCTTCACGTCGCCGGGGCGGCTCTCCTCGTGCACCGGGACGACGCGCGTCCCGAAGATCCCATTGATGCGGAAGACCAGGTCCAGAAGACTGATGCGCGCGCCGCAGGCCACGTTGAAGGTCATCCCGAAGGCGTCCTCGCCGCACGCCGCCGCCCGCAGATTCGCTTCCACGGCGTTGCCCACGTAGTTGAAGTCGCGCGTCTGCTCCCCGTCACCGTAGATCACCGGCGCGCGCCCCGCCGCGATCGCGGTGATGAAGCGCGGCACCACGGCGGCGTACTGGGACGTCGGGTCCTGGCGCGGGCCGAAGATATTGAAGTAGCGCAGCCCGATCGTCGGCAGGCCGTAGATGCGGTGGAAGACGCGCGCGTAGTGCTCGGCGGAGAGCTTCGAGATCGCGTAGGGAGAAAGAGGCGCCGGCGTCATGCTCTCAACCTTCGGAAGCGTGGGGGTGTCGCCGTAGACCGACGAGGAGGACGCGTAGACGAAGCGGCTCACCTTCGCGTCGCGCGCCGCGATCAGGAGATTGAGCGTGCCCGTGGCGTTGGCGCGATGCGTGGCCGCGGGGTTGTCGATCGATCGCGGGACCGAAGGGATCGCCGCCTGATGATAGACGCATGCGACCCCTGAAACGGCGCGCCGCGCGACCTCCTCGTCGCTGACGTCGCCGCGCATCACCTCGAGCCTCCCCCCCTTTGCAGGGGGCGCGAAGCCGAGGTTCGCCTCCTTCCCGGAGGAGAAATCATCCAGCACCCTCACGTCGTGCCCGTCGGCGAGGAGCCGCTCGGCGAGGTGAGAGCCGATGAAACCCGCGCCACCGGTCACGAGATGCAGAGCCAAGGCGCGCGTCCTCCTTTCCGGGCCTTCAGGCCGGATCGACGGTGCGCCGGCCGACGCAGCGGTAGACGAATCCCCGGCGTGCCATCTCGGCGGGCTCGTAGACGTTGCGCAGATCGACGATCGCCGGGCGCTTCATGAGGCTGCGCAGGCGCTCGAGATCCAGCGCGCGGAACTGGTTCCACTCCGTCACGATCACCAGCACGTCGGCCCCCGTGACCGCGTCGTACTCGTCGCGGCAGAACGTGATCCCCTGAAGGACTGCGCGCGCGTTGTCCATCGCGATCGGGTCGTAGGCACGCACGGTCACGCCGCGCTTCCGCAGGCCCTCGATGATCCGCAGCGCGGGGGATTCCCTGATGTCGTCGGTGTTGGGCTTGAAGGAGATCCCCAGGACGCCGGCCACCTTCCCCTTCGGCTCGCCGATCACATCCAGGATCTTGCCGATCATGATCTCGGGCTGCTCGTCGTTGACCTGTATGACGGCCCGCACGACCTTGAAGTCCTCGCCGTTGTTGCGCGCCACGGCGAGCACGGCCGCCGTGTCCTTCGGGAAGCACGAGCCGCCGAAGCCCGGCCCGGGATGCAGGAACTTGCGCCCGATGCGGTTGTCGAGCCCCATCCCCCGCGCGACGTCGTGCACGTCGGCGCCGAGCCGATCGCACAGACGGGCGATTTCATTGATGAACGAGATCTTCGTCGCGAGGAACGCGTTGGAGGCGTACTTGATCATTTCGGCGGTCACCACGTCGGTGATCACGAACGGCGTCTCGATGAGGTAGAGGGGGCGGTAGAGGTCCCTCAGGATCGCGGCGGCCTGGGAGTCTTCCGTGCCGATGACGATCCGGTTGGGATGCATGAAGTCCTCGACCGCGGAACCCTCGCGAAGGAACTCGGGGTTCGACGCGATGCTGAAGGGTGCATCTCCGGGGCGGTTGGCCTCGACGATCTCGCGGATCATCGCGCCGGTGCCCATGGGCACGGTGCTCTTGGTCACGATGACCTTGTACTCGCGCAGGCGCTTGCCAATGGCGGCCGCAACCTCCTTCACGAAGCGCAGGTCCGCGTTGCCGGCCTCGTCCGATGGCGTCCCCACCGCGATGAAGATCACCAGCGACCGCTCCAGCGCTTCGTCCAGATCTGTGGTGAAGCTGAGGCGCTTCTCGCGGATGTTCTTCAGGACGACCTCTTCGAGGCCGGGCTCGAAGATCGGGATCTTCCCGGAGCGCAGCGCTTCGATCTTCGTCGCGTCCTTGTCGATGCACGTGACGGTGACCCCCAGCTCCGAGAAGCAGGCGCCCGTGACCAGTCCAACGTATCCGGTGCCGATGACGGTGATGTTCACGTCGGTTCCCTTCGATCCTTTCAGTCGGTGAAGCGGTACTTCAATATGGTCCAGATGGCGCTGACGCCGTCCTTCCAGCCGATCTTCTTCCCCTCGGCGTAGTCGCGGCCATGGTAGGAGATCGGCACTTCGTACACCCGCCACCCGCCGCGGGCCACCTTGAGGGTGACCTCCGGCTCGAACCCGAAGCGGTTGGACTTCAATGTGATGCCTGCCAGCACCTCGCGCTTGAAGACCTTGTAGCAGGTCTCCATGTCGGTGAGGTTCAAGTTTGACATCATGTTCGAGAGAAGGGTGAGCATTCTATTGCCAACCATGTGCCAGAACAGGTGAACCCTGTGCGGCCCACCCAGGAAGCGCGACCCATAGACCACGTCGGCGTGCCCCGTCAGGATGGGCTTCAGGAGCACAGGGTACTCCTCGGGGTTGTACTCGAGATCGGCGTCCTGGACGAGGATAATCTCCCCTCCCGCCTTCGCGAAGCCGGTCCTGAGGGCCGCCCCCTTCCCCTGGTTCATGTCGTGGAAGAGCACCGTAGCCCTCGGGTTGCGCAGCTCCCTCAGGACCTCGCGGGTCCCATCCCTGGAGTAATCATCCACGACCACGAGGTCGGTCTCGACCCCTTCCACTTTCACGGAGAGCACCTTGTCGATGATCGTCTGGATGAACTGCCGCTCGTTGTAGACGGGCATGACGACGGTCACGCGCGTCATGAAGCCCCCTCTTCACGCAGCCAGGCAACGAACCTCCTGATCCCCTCCTCGATGGGGACCTGGGGGTCGTAGCCGAGATCGGCGCGCGCGCGGGAAATGTCGGCGCACGTCATCATCACGTCCCCCGGCTGCTCCGGCAGCCCTTCGATGCGCGCTTTCTTCCCGATCTCCGTCTCCAGGAGCTCGATCAGGCGCGACAGGGGAATGCTGCGCGACTCGCCGAGGTTGTAGATGCCAAAGCCCCGCGCCTTGTCCATCGCCTTGACGATGCCGTCGAGGATGTCGTCGACGTAGGTGTAGTCGCGCTCGGTGCCGCCGTCGCCGAACCTCTGGATGGGAGATCCCTGCATGATGAGTCTACCGAACTTGTGGATCGCCATCTCCGGTCGCTGGCGCGGACCGTAGACGGTGAAGAAGCGCAGGCACACGATCTCCATGCCGTAGATGTGGTGATAGGAGTAACACGTGAGCTCGCTGGCGGCCTTCGTGGCGGCGTACGGCGAGACCGGCCGGTCGACTCTGGCGTCCTCCCGGAAGGGAACCTCCTTCGTGTTGCCATAGACCGACGAGGAGGAGCCGAAGACCACGCGGTTCACGCCGTGGCGGCGGCACGCTTCCAGTACGTTGGACGTGCCGCGCACGTTGACGTCGAGGTAGAGCTCCGGCTGCTCGATGGACGGGCGCACCCCCGCCCTCGCCGCGAGATGAACGACCTGATCGATCCGGTGGGCGCGGAAAATGGCGTCGAGGGCCGCCTCGTCCCTGAGGTCCCCTTCGACCAGCGCGCAGCGCCCCCCCGCCGCGGCCAGCGCACGCGCGATGTTGCGGCGCTTGATCGCGGGGTCGTAGAACGTGTCGAAGTTGTCGAGGACTACGACGGAATCGCCCCGCGCCAGCAGGCGCCCGACCAGATGCGACCCGATGAAGCCGGCTCCGCCGGTGACCAGTTTGGCGGCCATCAGAGCTTGATCACTTTGCCGCGACCCCGGCGGATGGAGCGCGTCGCGTTGCGCGTGTCCACGACGGAGCGCGAAGCGTCCACCAGCTTCTGCCAGTCGATCTTCGCGTGGTCGGTCACGATGACGACGCAGTCGTACGAGCCGATCCTCGACGGTGTGAGCGGTACGGAGCGCCGTGCAGGCCCCGTGATACCGGCCGGGAGCGCGGCGACGAACGGATCGTGGAAGTCGACCTTCGCTCCGCGGTCGTGGAGCAGGCGGATGATGTCCAGCGCAGGGGATTCCCGCATGTCTGAGGTGTCCTTTTTGTAGGCAACGCCAACGACGAGCACGCGCGACGCCGACACGGCCTTCTTCGCGCGGTTGAGCGTGTCCACGATGCGGGCGAGCACGTGATGCGGCATCGACGCGTTGATCTCGGACGCCAGCTCGATGAACCGCGCCTGGTAATCGAGCGTGCGAAGCTTCCAGGAAAGGTAATGCGGATCGATGGGGATGCAATGCCCCCCCAGACCGGGCCCGGGGTAGAACGGCATGAACCCGAAGGGCTTGGTGGCGGCGGCGTCGATGATCTCCCAGACCTCCAGCTTCAGCCGGTCGCAGATGAGCGCCACCTCGTTGACGAGCCCGATGTTCACCGAGCGGAACGTGTTCTCCAGGAGCTTGATCATCTCGGCGGCGCGCGCCGAGGACACAGGCACAACCCGCTCCACCACCTGCTGGTAGAGCGCCGCCGCGATCCGGCCGCACTCGCGCGTCATCCCGCCGACGACCTTCGGCGTGTTGCGCGTGTTCCAGACCCTGTTGCCCGGATCGACCCTTTCGGGAGAGAACGCCAGGAAGAAGTCGCGCCCCACCTTCAGCCCGGTCTCCTCCAGCCGCGGCAGCATGACCTCCTCGGTCGTCCCTGGATAGGTCGTGCTCTCCAGGATCACCAGCATCCCGCGGTGGAGTCTCCTGGCCACCTCTTCGAGCGCCGACACGATGTACGAGATGTCGGGGTCGCGCGTCTTGCGCAGCGGGGTCGGCACGCAGACGATGGCGCAATCGACCTCGGCGATCGCATCGAAGCGCGTCGTCCCCTTGAGCGTCCCCTTCTCGACCAACGCGGCGAGTTCCTCGGAGGGGACGTCGGCGATATACGACTTTCCTTCGTTGATCGCCTTCACCTTGGACGCATCCAGGTCGATGCCGTCCACGCGGAACCCTTCCTTCGCGAATTCCACGGCGAGGGGAAGCCCGACGTACCCCATGCCGATGATCCCGACGCGCGCCTTGTGATCCTTGATGAGCGCCCGCAGACGCTTTCCGTCCACGTCAGCTTCCCCCACCGGGAGTGGAGGGCTCCCCGGGGTCGGTGGCGTCGTCGCGGCTGCCGGCAGCCTCGTCCGCGTCGTGCGGGTCGGAGACGGCGGCGCCTGGACCCGAGGGAGCGGAGGGCTTCGGGACCACGCCAGGCTCCTTCAGGGGGACGGCGCTCCGGCCTTTGCTGTCCTTCTTCAGCGCCTCCTCCCCCTCCTCGCGGTAGTGGCGGATCATCCAGGACATGAGCTTGCTCTCCTGAACGCCCCGGATGATGCTCTTGAGGTCGTCGTGGAGCTGCGGGTCGTTGATGAGCTGGCCGAGTGTTCCATCCCCGCGGTTCAGCTTCTCGGCGATCCCCGCGAGGTCCTGCGACATGCGCTTGATGTTCCCGAGAAGCTCGTCGGAGTACTTCTTGTCCGTAATCAGCGTGCCGAGGGTCCCCTTGCCTTCCTTCAGCTCCGAGGTGAAATCCTTCAGATCGGCGCTCGCCTTATAGACGTTGTCGATCGCCTGGGAAACTCCCCCGTTGGGATCCAGCGCGCGCGCAAACACCCCATCCTCGGCGCCCGCCTTCTCCAGGAGCGCCTCGATCCGCCCGAGCGATCCGCTGATGGATTCGAGCGTGTCGCGCGCGAAGCGTTCGTCCATCAGAACGCGCCCGGCGAGCCCGCGGCCCTCATGGACCGATTCGATCGTCTCGCGCGCCAGCTTCGCCGAGGTGCCGATATCGTCGAAGACCTGTTGCCCGAAGTTGGGATCCAGCAGCATGCGGCCGATGACCCCCTCCTGCCTCTGGACCGCCTCGAGGATCACGCGCACGTTGGTCGAGATGCTCGTGAGATCCCCCGCGAGCCCCGCCGAAAGCTCCTCGAGCTGCGCCATGCCGAAGGACCGCGGCACATTGACGAAGGAATCGGGCGGCAGGACCTCCACCGACGGACTCCCCGGGGAGATCTCGATGTATTTCTCGCCCCCCAGCAGCGTCAGGATCTTCACGTCCGCCACGCTGTCCTGCCGGATCCTGTGCTGGTGCGCCTCATCGATCGCGAGGCTCACGTCGATCGTGCGCAGATTGGGATCCGGGGAGAAGTCCACTTTGGTGATCGTCCCGACCTGGACGCCGGCCAGACGCACGGGTGACCCGCTCTGGAGACCGTTGGCGTCCGGGAGCCGCACGTGATAGGTCACCTTCCTCACCCAGACGCGCTGCTCGCTGCCGATGGAGAAGATGCCGATCGTGAAGATGAAGGCGGCGAACAGCACCACCGCTCCCACCGCGACGTCCTTGCCAAAGGTCTTCTTCATGACACCTCCGCCGAGGTCCCGACTTTCAGGAACTCCCGCAGCCTCGGCTCCCGCGCCGTGCGCGCCTCATCAATGGTGCCAACCCAGCAAAGCTCCCCTTCGCTCAGGAACGCGATCCGATCGCCCACGGTGAAGGCGCTCTGAATATCGTGCGTGACGACAACGGACGTCACGTTGAGGGCTTTCTGGAGGCTCCGGATCAGCTTGTTGATGGCGTCAGCCGTGATCGGGTCGAGCCCGGTGGTTGGCTCGTCGTAGAGGATCCCCTGCGGCGAGAGGGCGATGGCCCGGGCCAGGGCGACCCGCTTGCGCATCCCGCCGGAAAGATCCGACGGGGCCAGTGTTTCCACGTCCTCCAGCTCCACCAGATCCAGCACCTCGCGCACGCGCGCGGAGATGCCCGCCTCGTCCATGGCCGTGTGCTCGCGCAGCGCGAACGCGACGTTCTCGTGCACATCCATCGAGTCGAACAACGCTCCTCCCTGGAACAGCATCCCGATCTTGCGGCGGATGGGCATGAGCTGGTCCTCGTTGAAGGCGCTGATCTCGATCCCGTCCACCCACACCTCCCCCGCGTCCGGCTTGTGCAGGCCAATCGTGTGGCGGATCAGCACCGACTTGCCGGTCCCCGAGCCGCCCATGATCACGATCGTCTCGCCGCGCTCGATCGCAAGATCGATCCCCTTGAGGACTTCCTTGCGCCCGAACGACTTGCGCAGCCCCCTGTACATGATGAAGGGATCGGCCATCTCGTCAACCCACCGCTCATCTCAGGACCCGGCTCTCTCCTCAGAACAGGAGAAAGAGCTTCGTCAGGAAGAAATCCGAAATAAGGATCATGATCGACGCCGCCACGACCGTGCTGGTCGTGGCCCTCCCCACGCCGTCGGCGCCCCCTGTCGCGTTCAGCCCGTTGTAGCACCCGACGATGGCGATGAAGATGGCGAAAAAGAACGTCTTGCCCACGCCGCTGAAGACGTCATCGAAGGTGAGCGCCTTGACCACGTGCTGGAGATAATAGCTTGAACTCTGGCCGAGGTCCTTCATGCTGATGAGCAGCCCTCCCATGATCCCGATGAAATCGGCCAGAATCGTGAGGATCGGAAGCATGATGAGGGTGGCCAGGACCTTCGGGACCACGAGCTTCTTGATGGGGCTCGCTCCCAGCGCCCGGATGGCGTCCACCTGCTCGGTCACCGCCATCGACCCGATCTCCGCGGTGATCCCCGAGCCGACGCGGCCGGCCACCAGCAGGCTGGTGAGCACCGGCCCCAGCTCGCGCACGATGGAGATGCTCACCGCGTCTCCGATGAGGAGCTTCGCGCCGTAGATGCCGAGCGTGTGCGCCGTCTGCAGCGCCAGCACCATCCCCGTGAAGAGCGCGGTGATGGTGGTGATGGAGAGCGATCGCACGCCCAGGTGGTGGAGCTGCCCCATGAGGAGATCGAAACCGAAGGGCTTTCGGAAGGTGAACCTGACCGTGTCGCCGGTCAGGACCGCGACTTGGCCGACGTGCCGGATGGAGGTGAGGACTGTCTCGACCATGGCACCATGAGCTTTACGCGGGGGATCCTGCGCCTTGTTTCACACTTCCCCGAAGAGGCCCTGAAGGTACGATCCTGCCCGAGGCAAGTCAAGACGCTGCAACGGCTTCGAACCCGTCCGGGTGCGCGCGGTGCCACGCCAGTGCGGTGCGCAGGATGGTGTCGAGGTCGGAATGCTCCGGGCGCCATCCGAGGTCTTCTCTGATCCGCGACGAGGAGGCGAGCAGCACGGGGGGATCTCCGGGACGGCGCGGGCCGTCGATCGTGGGAATGGCCGCGCCGGCGATACGCCCGGCCGCCGCCACGACCTCCAGGACCGAGATCGCGCGCTCGGCCCCCAGGTTGTAGACGCGCAGCCCTGCGTCCGCCGGGTCGCGCGCGTCGTCGCCCGCAAGAGACGAGAGCGCCAGCACGTGGGCCCTGGCGAGATCGTTGACGTGGATGTAGTCGCGCAGGCACGTTCCGTCGGGGGTCGGGTAGTCGCGCCCCATGATCGTGACGCGTGGGATCTTCCCGATCGCGGCCTGGCAGACGAGCGGGATCAGATGCGTCTCGGGTTCGTGGTCCTCGCCGATCGTCCCGGACGGGTCGGCCCCCGCGGCGTTGAAGTAACGCAGGGCCACGGCCTTCATCCCCGCGCAGCGCGCGTGCCAGTCGAGCGCGCGCTCCGCGGCGAGCTTCGTCTCCCCGTAGACGTTGGTAGGCTGGCAGGGGTGATCCTCCTCGATCGGCGGCATGGCCGACGCTGTCGCGTCGGCGGCAGTAGGGTCGCCATAGACCGCGGCGGTCGACGACAGGACGAAGCGCGCAACGCCGCTGGCCGTCAGGTTCGCCAGGAGACGCAGCGTGCGCGCGACGTTGTTGTCGTAGTACCGGACGGGGTCGCGCATCGACTCCCCCACCAGGCACGATGCGGCCATGTGAACCACTCCGTCGAGCGCGCGTCCGCCCATCGCGCGTTCCAGACTCTGCGGATCGGCGATGTCTCCTTCGACGAGACACACGTCGCGCGGGATCGCCTGGACATGCCCTTCGCTCAGGTCATCCAGGACCAACGCCTCGTGCCCCGCGGCGAGCAGCGCGCGGACGACGTGGCTGCCGATGTACCCGGCGCCGCCTGTGACCAGGATCCTCATGATGCTCTCCGGATTATCATGACAGGCGATGAAGATCCACCAAGCGGAGGCCGCCGTCAAGACGGCCGGTGCGGTGTGCGTGGAGAACGTCACCGGGCACGTTCGGCGCGCCGTCGAGGGCTCGGGGGTCGAGGATGGCTTCGTCCTCGTCAGCGTCCCGCACACGACATGCGGTCTGGTCGTCAACGAGGACGAGGAGGGGCTCCGGCGCGACATCGTCCGTATGGCGGGATCGCTGCTGACTTCGCTCGCGGGGCCGGTCGGCTTCGAGCACGATCGCGTGGACAACAACGCCAAGGCTCATCTCACCTCGATCCTGCTGGGGCACGCGGTCCACCTTCCGGTCAGCGGTTCGGCACCGGTGCTGGGAACGTGGCAGAGCGTCTTCCTGATCGAGATGGACGGTCCTCGCTCCCGCCGTCTCGACATCCGCGTCTTCGGGGAGTAAACGGCTCTCAGGCCCTTCCTGCGGCCGCTCCCGAGAACCTTCGCACCATCAGCGCGATGGGGATCCCCACGCAGGCGATGTGGATCACGATCTGCGCAGCCACGAGAAACGGCGCGGGAGATGACCTCTTCATGGCTGACAGCGGGAGGACGACGTGGTTCATGAAGAGATAGACGGCGATGCCGTAGGCGGGTCCGGAGATCAGCGGCCGCGTGAGGAGGAACGGCAGGAATCGCGAGGCCGCGTAGAAGACCGCGGCCGCCGTCACGGCGATCAGGAAGTGGAGCGCCAGGCCCAGTGCCGCGATGCTCCACCCCCCCGTGAAGGCGTCCGGACCGAGTAGCCCGCTCGCGATCGCCTGCAGGATCCTCACGGGACTCACGCCGCGCAGCGCCCAGAGGGTGCAGGCCGCGGTGATGTCCAGTGCGCCGGCCAGACCGCCGGCCGCAAGGATGGCGAGCGGCCCTGAGCGCCGCTTCGCCCCGTTTCCGCCGGCCTCCGTCAGATGCTGCCTCTTTCCTAGCGCCGCGCCGTGCGCCGCTTCTTCGTCGCCTTCACGCGCCGCGCCACGGTGGCGCGCTTGGCGGCAGGACGCGCTTTCCTGCTGCCGGTCTTCGAGCTCTTCGTCTTCGAGGCCTTCGCCTTCGCGACCTTCGCCTTCGTGGCCTTCGGCTTCGAGGGCGTCATCTTCGTCACCTTCGCCTGCGCGCCCATCGATTGCGGCCGGGCGTGTCTCGGCTGGTAGAAGCCGAGCTTACCGCCGCCCGGCAGCATCACCTGGGTCAGCACTCCCCATCCCATGTCTTGCGCCGACTCACACGCCGCCCCGTGCTTCTCCATCGCCGCGATCAGCGCACCGACATCCTCGACCATGAAATAGAACTCGTGCGCCCCGTTCTCGTCCGAAGGATGGAAGGCCACCTCCGCCGGCGGCAGGCCGAAGATCAGCCACCCTTCTCCGACGTCGACGTGCGGCAGGCCGAGCACGTCGCGAAGGAACGCCCTGTCCGCCTCGGCATCCTTGCTGTAGATGATCGAATGAGCCCCGATGATCATGACTGCGTCTCCTTGTCCAGGTCACTGCGTGGATATCAACCCTCGACGATCACTTTGAAGCCACCGTACACCATGCGCTTGCTGTCGAAGATGGGCTTCATCGTCATCATCGACTGGATCAGAGGATCCTTCATGACCTTCGCGTTGACGCGGTCGCGCTGCGCCCGCGACTTGTAGACGATCCAGGAAAAGATCACCGTCTCCCCGGGCTTCGCCCTGGCCGCGCGCGGGAAAGTGACGACCTTGGCGACCTTGAGATCCTCGCCGACGCACTCCACGACCGCCAGGGCGCCGTGCTTGCGCCAGAGCCTCCCCGCCTTTGTCGCGAGACGGCGGTAGGCCCTCAGGTTCTTCCTGGGGACGGGCAGGACGAAACCATCGACGTAGGCCATGCAGCACCTCCAGAGGATCGGTTGCGTGTCGCGCCGGAAGCGCCGATCCTAGTCCAGCCGTGCCTGCGGGCTCAAGACCGGGTTCCGGGACGCCACCGCGACGCACTGGCCGGCCCCTTCCGCCGGTCAGGTGATCGCCGCCGGCCCATTCGGGTGAGGTGCCACCTGGTGGCAGAGAACCCGACGCAGGGGACGGGACCGGTCAGCCCTGACTTCCGGATCTGGACGCTGGGCGGGACCCGGCGTATCGTTGTCCCACCATGAGCCGCGGGACCGTCCTCACCATCCTCGTCGTCCTCGCCTCTGCACTGACCGGCGCCTCGCCGCTGCTCGCCCAGTGCGCTGCGGAACCCCCCCTCCAGAGCTACACGGGCGTCGGCCAAGCCGTATGCCCCTGCTTCGCCCCCGGCGAGCAGGCCGGCGCGATCCTGAACGCGCCCGCCGCGCACTATCCGATCGAGATCCTGCGGATCGGCATCGGTTGGGGCTCGGCATTCGGCGGGACGTTCCCCTCGGTGGAACGGGCGATCCACGTCTACGGCGCGGGGCTCCCGAACCCTGGAGCGCCGATCTTCAGCCTCCCCGCGCCGCAGCTCAACGACGGGTTCATCAACGAGTTCAACATCGATCCGCTCCCTGGAGAGGTCATCCTGCCGTCCGGCCCCTTCACCGTCACGCTCGAGTTCGAGAACCCCAACGGGGGGGACATCTTCGCCCCGAGCATGGTGCACGACGGGAACGGCTGTCAGGCGGGACGCAACGCCGTTTTCGCCTCCCCCGGCACGTGGAAAGACGCCTGCACGCTCGGCGTCACGGGAGACTGGGTCGTCTACGTCATCTATCGTCGCGTGAGCTGTTCGGCGGGCGGCGCGGGGAGCGTCCCTGACGGAGGCCTGGTGCCCGGCGTTCCCCTGATGGTCACGACCGGTCCGGGAGGGTCGATCGAGCTGACGTGGAGCGACTCCTGCGCGGCCGGCGACACCGACTTCGCCGTCTACCAAGGGACTCTCGGCAACTACTACAGCCACGCGTCGCTGATGTGCACCACGTCGGGGAGCACGAGCGTCAATCTCGTCCCGAGCTCCGGGAGCAAGTACTACCTCGTCGTCCCCACCAACGGGACCGTCGAGGGCTCTTATGGCTTCAACAGCGCGGGGGTCGAGATCCCCGCCGGCGCCTCGCCCTGCCACCCCTCGGCCTCTCCGACCTGCCCCTGAGCTGTCCTTCGAATCCATCTATCGCAGATAGTGCCGCAGCGGGTTGCCCCCTTCAGCGCGGGTGAGGAAGACCGCGTGCAGGAGGGCGAAGAGGAGATCCCCGGCGCCCAGGAGCAGGAAAATCCCCGGGCGGCTCCAGCCGATGACGGCGGCGAACAGGAAGATGGCGCCCAGCGTCCTGCCGATGATCGCTACGGAGACGTTGCCCAGGTAGCGCCCCGGGTGGATGGCCGGGAGAAGATAGAAGAGCGCCAGGATGATGAGGAAGACGCCGGTGAACCGGAGGTAGAGCTCATCCTGAGGCAACGCGATGCCCAGGGCACGCGCGCCCACGGAAGGGACGATGAGGTTCACGATCGCGAAGGCGAAATCGTAGGAGCTCCCGGCGATGAGGCTCACCCGAAGACGCTTGTGGGCCACGGGATCGATCGTCCCGTCCATCATCGTTTCTTCCCCCAGCCCCCGCCGCCCGGAGTCTCGATCGTGAGGGTATCCCCTGCATCGACGCGTCGCCGGAACTTGCCCGGCATGGTCTCGCTGCTCTCACCATGATGAAGCGTCGCGCTCCCGCATGCGCCGGCAGCGCCACCGCGCGCGCCGTAGGGGCCGATCGTGCGCCGGTCGGCGAGCAGCGTCACTTCCGCGGGCGCCAGGAAGCGCATCGCGCGGATGATGCCGTCGCCGCCGCGGCGCAAGCCCTCGCCCCCTGATCCGGGTCGCAGGCTGTAGCGCGTCATCATGACGGGGAGCGCGCGCTCGAGGGCCTCCACCGGCGTGTTGAGCGAGTTGGTCATGTGCGTGTGCACGCCGGAGAGGCCGTCGCTGCCGGGGCGCGCCCCCATCCCCCCCGCGATGGTCTCGTAGTAGGCGAACGCCTCTCCAGTGCGCGGATCCATGCCCCCCAGTGTCAGGTTGTTCATCGTGCCGCTACTGGCCGCGGGGATGCGATCGGGAAGGGCGCGCGCCAGCGCGCCGAAGACCACGTCCACGATCCGCTGGGAGGTCTCGACGTTCCCGCCGGCGACGGAGGCCGGGGGACGGGCGTTCACGATGGTCCCTTCGGGCGCGATGATCTCCAGAGGACGGTAGCAGCCGTCGTTGGCCGGGGCTCCCGCGGGGAGCAGGCAGCGGAAGACGTAGAGGACCGCCGAGCGCGTGATGGCCTCCACGGCGTTCACGGGCCCTTCCACCTGCGGGTCCGACTCGGAAAAGTCGATGACGGCACGCGAGCCATCGATGGTCAGCCGGACAGCGATCCGCACCGGGGTGGTGGAGACGCCGTCGTCGTCGAGATGATCCTCGAACGCGTAGGTGCCGTCGGGGATGCCGCGGATCATCTCCTCCATCAGGCGCGCGGCGTAGTCAATGAGGCCGCTGGCGCGGGAGGTCACCTCCCTGCGTCCGTGCCGGGCCACGAGCGCAGCCAGGCGCCGCTCGCCCACCCTGTTGGCGGCAACCTGCGCCATCAGATCTCCGACACGCTCCTTCGGCGTGCGGACGTTCGCCAGGATGAGGCGCAGGATGTCCGGGTCGGGCACGCCGTCCTTGAGGAATCGCACCGGCGGAAGGCGTAAGCCCTCCTGGAAGATCTCGGTCGCCAGCGGCATCGAGCCGGGTGACATCCCTCCCACGTCGCTGTGATGGGCGCGGTTGGCGAGATAGAAAGCGGGGGCGGAATCCCGCCCGATGAAGAGCGGCGACACGAGCGTGAGGTCGGGGAGATGGGTCCCGCCGCGGAACGGGTCGTTCAGCAGCCCCATTGCGCCGCGCGACAGCGGGAGGTCGTCCAGCACCGCGCGCACAGAGGCGGGCATCGAGCCCAGGTGCACGGGCATGTGATCCCCCTGCGCGATGAGGAGCCCGTCAGCGTCGAACAGCGCGCAGGAGAAATCCCTCCGCTCCTTGATGTTCGGCGAGTACGCGCTGCGCTGCAGCGCCGCCCCCATCTCCTCGGCGATGGAGGCGAAGAGGTTGTGGAACACCTCCAGCGCGACGGGGTCGGCGTCCGAACCTCGCGGGGATGCGGGGCGCGCGACGTCCTTTGCGCGTACTTTCTTCGCGGCACGTTGCTTCGTCTTCATCGTCTGGAGGCCATGCGCCGCAGGTGGAGGTGCCCCATGCGATCCAGCCACGAGGCCCAGCCGGGGGGAACGAAGGTGGTGGCTCCCGATTCCAGGATCAGCGCCGGGCCATCGACGCGCTGTCCGGCTTTCTTTCCATCGGTGGCCGGCAGCTTGTCGCGATCGTGGCGAGGCGCCTGGAGGGCGCGTCCTTTCCAGACGACCTTCCCCCCGCCCAGCAGGCTCGCGCCGATGCCGCGCCCGGTCTGCCTGATGCGGCTCAAGCGCGGTGGATCGATCCGTCCGGTACCTCTGACCCTCAGCGCGACAATCTCCACGGGCTGCGCCTCGCGCCGATGGCCGAAGCGACGGTCATGCTCATCATGGAACGCCGCTTTCAGACGAACTGAGTCGCGGTACGGCATGTTCAGCTCATAGGACTGCCCGCGATAGCGCAAGTCGATCGTGCGCTGGAAGCCGATCCTCGATGACGGGACACCCCAGCTCTCGAGGTCCTTACGGCAGGCCCGCTCGAGCGCAACGAAGTCCTCCTGGATCGACGCCGCGCGCGCGGTCTGAAGATCGGCGAACAGGCTCATCGAGCGATCCCTCACGACATCGGCGACGGTCATCCCCAACGCCGAGAAGACGCCCGGTTCCGCCGGGATGATGGCGCGCTCCATGTCCAGCGCGTCGGCGAGCGAGGCCGCGTGCAGTCCCCCGGCCCCGCCAAACGCCATCAGCGCGAAGTCTCCGGGCTCGTGTCCCCTGAACAGCGAGATCACGCGGATGGCGCGCGCCATCGTCGCCTCGACGACGTCGAGCATCCCCTCCGCCGTCTGCTGCAGCGACAGTCTCGTCTGCCTCGCGAGACCGGCCACCGCCTTGCGGGCCGCTTCCACGTCGAGCGGCATGCGGCCGTCGAGGAAGCGGTCGGCGACGAGACGGCCCAGCACGAGATTCGCGTCCGTCACGGTGGGGGGACCGCCGCGGCCGTAACAGGCGGGCCCCGGATCCGCTCCGGCGCTCGCCGGCCCCACGCGCAGGGCGCCCCCCGGGTCGCGCCATCCGACCGAGCCCCCTCCCGCGCCGACGGTATGGATGTCGAGGGTGGGAATCCGGATCGGATGGCCGGCCACGGATCCTTCGGTCGTCAGACGCGCGGTCCCCTCGATGAGCGAGACGTCGGTGGAGGTTCCTCCCATGTCGAACGAGATGACGCGACGCAGCCCGATGGACGCGCCGACCCATTCGGCGGCGCGCACGCCGGCGGCGGGGCCCGACAGAACGGTCCTCACCGCCTCCTCCCCCGCCGCCTCGGGCGACAGCGCGCCGCCCGAAGAGCCCATGATGCGCAGCCGCGTGCCGCGGGAGGAAGCCTTCGCGTCGAGCGACTTCGCGAGCCTGCCGAGGTAGCGGGACATCACCGGGGCGACCGCCGCGTTCACCGTCACCGTGGAGGCGCGCTCGTACTCGCGGTACTCGCGCACGATCCGCGAGGAGATCGAGCAGATCATCGCGTGCTTCCCGACGACGCGCGCCACCTCTTCCTCGTGCGCCGGGTCGGCCCATGAATGAAGCAGGCAGACCGCGACGGACGACGCTCCTGAGGCCTGGAGCTCCTTCGCCAGCCGCGCCAGGTCGTCGGGGTCGAGAGGCTCCTGTTCGCTGCCGTCGGCGCGCCTGCGCCCGCCGACGCCGAAGCGCAGCTCGCGGGGGACGAGCGATGGCGGGCGCTCGACGTTCAGGTTGTAGAGGTCGGGACGCGCCTGACGTCCGATCTCGAGAATGTCCTCGAAGCCGCGGTTGGTGACGAAGGCCACGCGCGCGGTGCGTCCTTCCAGAAGCGCGTTGGTCGCCACGGTCGAGCCGTGAACGATCTCCGCGCCGGCGGACGATGCCACGGCTCGGCGCAGGCCCGCCAGGATCGCGCGCGAAGGGTCTTTGGGGGTGGAGGGCTCCTTCCACGTGCGGATCCTGCCATCCTCCACGATGGCGAAGTCGGTGAAGGTTCCCCCCGTGTCGATCCCGATGCGCAGCATCATGCTCCAATGGCCGCCGGGAGCGTACCACGCGGGCGCGGCTCGCTGGCCGCAGGCAACGGCCCTCGTGCACGCCTGCGCGCGCCGCGCGTGCTCGGCTCGTTTCGCGCGCGCGACCCACGCAAAGAACGCGTGAGTCCCCGCGCGCGCTCGACGGCACTCGGGCCCTTCCTGCGGCCGCGAGCGCAGCGGGACTCCGCGCAACGCAGGCCTTATGTCATAGTTGGGCCGGTCATGCGTCGCATCCTCCTCTTCATCGCGATTTTCCTCTACACGCTGATCTTCGGTCTGATCGCGATCCTGCTCATGATCCCGATTCCCAACGGCAACCCGCTCATCTGGTGCGCGCGCCCCTGGGCCGCGATGATCCTGCTCACCTGCGGCGTGCGGGTGCGCGTCACGCGGAACCATCGCGACCTCGGACAGCCGGCCATCTACATCACCAATCATCAGAGTCTTTTTGACGTCCTCGCCCTGATCCGCGCCCTGCCCGGCCAGTACCGCATCATCGCCAAGAAGGAGCTGTTCGGCATCCCCGTCTTCGGCTGGGCGCTCTCGATGGCCGGATTCATCAAGCTGGACCGCGCGGACAGGGACCAGGCGCGCGCGAGCCTCGGTGTCGCGGCCGCGCGCGTGCGCGCGGGGCGCTCGCTGGTCGTGTTCGCCGAGGGGACGCGCAGTCCCGACGGGAGACTCCTCCCCTTCAAGAAGGGGGGGTTCGTCCTCGCGATCGAGAGCGGCACACCGGTGGTGCCGATCAGCATCAGCGGGAGCCGCGCCGTGCTCGGCAGAGAGACGCTCGACATCAAGCGCGGGACGATCGACGTGGTCATCGGGGCCCCCATCGCGACCATGGCGCTCACCTACGACGATCGCAACACCCTCATCGCGAAGACGCGCCTTGCCATCGAGGACGGCTTCACGCCGCTGCACGCGCGCGATCTCCTCCCGTCCGCCGGGACGCCGGAGCAGTTGCCGACGATCCCCGAGCCGGAGTGACGCGCATGCACGGACCGGAGGATGCCCGGCAGGAGACCGAGGTCTGGCTCCCCCGCCTCGGGAACATCGCGGCCTCGCAGCAGGCGCGTCTCTGGGTCGTCGGCGGGTGGGTGCGGGATAGGCTCCTGTCGCGCCCGTCGGCGGACCTGGATCTCGTCATCGAGGGGGAGCCGCGACCCTTCATCGACGCGCTGGGCACGCTCACCGGTCATCCTCCCGTGCGATTCGAGCGTGCGGGGATCGTCACCTGGCGCTTCGTGGCGGCGGAAGGCCCGGTGGACGTGACCTCCTGTCCGGCCGGCGGCCTGGGCCCGGAGCTGCGCCGGCGCGACATCACCATCAACGCCATGGCCGCCCCGGTGAAGGCGCACGGCGTCGACATGCTCGCCGTCGTCGATCCTCTCGGAGGACACGCGGATCTGGTGGCGCGGCGGATACGGGTCACCTCCGAAGATGCGCTCGCGGCGGATCCGTTGCGCCTGCTGCGCGTCATCCGACTGGCCGTCGTGCTGGATTTCACCGTGGAACGCGCCACCCTCGAAGCGATCGCGGGGATGACGGAGGCGCTCGCACGCGTCGCGGCGGAGCGGGTCGCGGCGGAGATGGAGCAGATCCTCGTGTCGGGGCGCGCGGCGATCGGCCTGCGTCTGATGCAGCAGACCGGGCTTCTCCGCCAGGCGCTTCCCTTCCTCACCCCCCTGGAAGGGCTGGCGCAGAACCGCTGGCACGCCCACGACGCGCTGGAGCACACGCTGCGCGCCTGCGCAGCGATGGAACGGCAAAGAGGGTCCATGCCGGAGATCGGCCTTGACGAGCCGGTCGACGGGGAAGACCTCGAAGTCCTGATGTGGGCCGCGCTGCTGCACGATGCCGGCAAGGCGGCTACGGCGACCCGGGATGAGGAGGGGCAGGTGCACTTCTTCGGACACGAGATCGCGTCGGCGGAGATCGCGCAACGCTTCCTGCGCGACCTGCGCATCGCCGGCCGCACCATCGACAGGACGACGCTGCTGGTGCGGCATCACCTCCGCCCGATCCTCCTCTCTTCCGGAACGGAGGCCACCGAGCGCGCCGTGCGGCGTCTCGTGAACCTGATGAAGGAGGACACGGCGCTGCTCTGCCGCCTCGCACTCGCCGATCTCGAAGCGGCCGGCGGGGAGCGCGCCGCCGAGCGCAGGGACAGCCTGCACAGGCTGGTGGCGCGCGTCATGCGCGCATCGGCATCCGAGGGAGGGCGGTTGATGGCGCCCTCGCCGCTCCTTTCCGGCGAGGAGGTGATGGAGCTTCTCGCCATCGGCCCCGGGCCGCGCGTCGGCGCGGTGATGCGCTGGCTGACGCGCCTTCAGGTGGACCAGCGCGTCACGACGCGCGATGAGGCCATCGCCCTGCTGCGCTCTCTCCCCCCGAGCCGGCTCGGCTGAGGTCGCCCGCGTGCCCCGGCGCTGGTAGAATGCCGGCGCGATCGCACGCACCTCCTCCTGGAGATCTCCCATGGGCTACGAGACAATCCGCAAGCCACCCGTCGATCGCATGCGCGTGGCTCCGCATCTGGCCGACTGGGAGGCCGAGCGCCGGTCGTTCTCGTGGCACGCGGCGCGCGGCGCGTTGGCGGGCCTTCCCGGCGGCGGTCTCAACATCGCCCATGAGTGCATCGACCGGCACGCCGGCACGCCGCGCGAAGGGAAGGCCGCCCTCGTCTGGCAGGCGAAGAACGGGAGTCTCGAAACCTACAGCTTCGGCGACCTCAAGAACCTGACCGATCGCTTCGGGACCGTGCTGCGGACGATCGGCGTGGAGAAGGGCGAGCGCGTCTTCGTCTTTCTGGATCGCATCCCCGAGCTCTACGTGACGGTCTTCGGCACCCTGAAGGTCGGCGCCGTCATCGCACCGCTTTTCTCGGCCTTCGGTCCGGACGCCATCCGCGACCGGCTGACCGACGCCGGCGCCTCGGTCCTGGTGACGACGCCGACCCTCATGAAACGCGTCGACCCCATCCGCGCGGAGCTGCCTGACCTGAAGCACGTCATCGTGGTGGGACGCGAGGATCCCGAGTGGACCCGCGTGCCGGGTTATCTCTCGTTCGAGGAGCTGATGAAGGCGGCCGGCGGGCCCTTCACGATCGAGAAGACCATGCCCGAGGACTGGGCCATCATGCACTACACCTCGGGGACGACGGGAAAATCCAAGGGGGCGGCGCACGTGCACGAGGCGATCCTCGGACACTACGTCACAGCGCGCTGGGCGCTCGACCTTCACGACGAGGACATCTACTGGTGCACCGCCGATCCCGGATGGGTGACCGGAACCTCGTACGGGATGTTCGGCCCCTGGTCCAACGGCATCACTTCGGTGGTCTACGAAGGGGGCTTCGATCCGAAGACCTGGTACGAGATGATCCAGAAGCACCGCGTCACTGTCTGGTACACGGCGCCCACGGCGCTGCGCATGCTGATGAAAGCGGGGACCGAGGTTCCGGCGCTCTACGACCTCTCCAGCCTGCGCCACATCTGCAGCGTCGGCGAGCCGCTCAACCCCGAAGCGATCGTGTGGGGGCTCCAGGTCTTCGGCCTTCCCATCCACGACAACTGGTGGCAGACCGAGACAGGCTGCATCCAGATCGCCAACTACCCCTGCCAGGACATTCGACCCGGCTCGATGGGACGGCCAATCCCCGGGACCCATGCTGCCATCGTGGACGATGCAGGAAAAGAGGTCTCCCCCGGCACGGAGGGGAACCTGGCGCTGCGGCCGGGGTGGCCCTCGATGTTCCGGACGTACTGGAACAAGAAGAGTCTCTACGACTCGCGCTTCACGAACGACTGGTACATCACCGGGGACAGGGCGCGCATGGACGAGGATGGATACTTCTGGTTCGTCGGGCGCGCGGACGACGTGATCAACACAGCGGGGCATCTGGTCGGCCCCTTCGAAGTCGAGAGCGCCCTGATCGAGCACCCGGCGGTGGCCGAGGCGGGCGTGATCGGCGTGCCCGACGAGGAGCGCATGGAGATCATCAAGGCCTTCGTCTCGCTCAAGGACGGCCATGCGCCATCCGAGGCGCTCAAGGAGGACATCAAGCAGTTCGTCCGCATCCGTCTGGCGGCGCACGCCTACCCGCGGCAGATCGAGTTCCTCCCGACGCTCCCCAAGACGCGCTCGGGGAAGATCATGAGACGCCTGCTCAAGGCGCGCGACCTGGGTCTCCCCGAAGGGGACACCTCCACTCTGGAGGACTAGAGTGCCGCACGTGCCGCACGTGAAGCTCTTCATCCCCGGCCCCACGGAAGTGCGTCCCGACGTGCTCGCGGCGATGGCCGAGCCCGTCATCTCCCACCGCTCTTCCGACTGCGTCGCGCTCCAGAAGGAGATCGCCGCGGCCGCCGCCACGATCATGGGGACGAAAAGCCCGGTGCTCTTCTCCACCAGCAGCGCCACGGGTCTGATGGAGGCGGCCATCCGCAACGGCGTGAACGAGCGCGTCCTGTCGCTGGTTTGCGGCGCTTTCGGCAAGCGCTGGCACAGGATCGCCCTGGACTGCGGCAAGGAGGCGGATCTCCTCGAGGTGCCCTGGGGGCGCGCCATCGACCCCGCGCGCGTGGACGAGGCGCTGCGGACTGGACACTACGACGCCGTGACCCTGGTGCACAACGAGAGCTCCACCGGCGTCGCCAACCCACTGGCGGCCATCGCCGACGTCGTGACGAAACATCCGGGCGTCCTGTTCCTCGTGGACACGGTGTCGTCCCTCGGGGGAATGCCGATAAGGGTCGACGCCCTGGGGATCGACATGTGCCTCGCCGGCGTCCAGAAAGCCCTCGCGCTCCCTCCCGGTTTCTCCCTCTGCGCGGTCTCCGAGCGGCTGCTCGCGCGCGCGCGCGACATGAAGGGGAAGGGCTTCTATTTCGACCTGACCCGCATCGCCGAGAAGGCGCAGGCGGGGCAGGCCCTCACCACCCCGTCGACGCCGCACATGGCCGCCGCCCGCGTGCAGTTCGCGCGCATCCTCGAGGAGGGGCTGGAGCGCCGCTGGGAGCGGCATCGCCGCATGGGGGCGATGGCGCGCGCGTGGGCGAAGGAACGCTTCGCGCTGTTCGCCGACGAGGCGCACGCGTCGGACACGCTCACGTGCATCGCGAACACGCGCGGCATCGACGTGGCCGCCCTGATCGCGGATCTCAAATCGCAGGGGATCCTGATCGGCAACGGCTACGGCGATCTCAAGGAGCAGGCCTTCCGCGTCGCGCACATGGGCGAGATCACACCGGAGATGCTCCAGGACGTCCTGGATCGCATCGACCGGCACATCGCCGCCCTCCCCTCCCGCTCCGGGACCACGGCGTGAAGCGCGTCCTCATCAGCGACGAGGTCTCCCCGCGCGGGCTGGCTCCTCTCGAGGGGCACGCGGAGATCGCTCTCGACTACCGCCCGGAGATCACCGCTTCCGAGCTCATGTCCGCGATCGGCGATTACGCCGCGCTGATCGTGCGCTCGCGCACGAAGGTGACGGCAGCCCTGCTCGAAGCGGCTCCCGCGCTCGAGGTGATCGGCCGCGCGGGGACCGGGGTGGACAACGTCGATCTCGAGGCTGCCACGCGCAAAGGGGTGGTCGTGATGAACGTCCCCGGTGGCAACACCGTCTCCGCGGCGGAGCACACCCTGGCGCTGATCCTCGCGATGGCGCGCGGCATCCCCGCCGCCGATCGCTCCATGCGGGCCGGCCGATGGGAGCGCGGCGCCTTCGTGGGGACGGAGCTCGAAGGGAAGGTGCTGGGGATCCTCGGCATGGGGAAGATCGGCCGGGAGGTCGCGCACCGCGCGCGCGCCTTCGGGATGGAGGTCCTTGGCTTCGATCCGTTCATGTCAAAGGAGGATGCGAGCCGGTGCGAGGCGCGCATCGTGACGCGCGAGGAGCTGTTCCGCCGGGCCGACATCATCACGATCCACACCCCGCTGCTTCCCGAGACGCGGCATCTGCTGGATGGCGCGGCGCTGGCGTCCTGCAAGAGGGGCGTCCGCATCGTCAACTGCGCGCGCGGCGGCATCCTGGACGAGGCCTCACTTGCAGCGGCCCTGGCTTCGGGGCAGGTGGCGGGGGCCGCCATGGACGTGTTCGAGACCGAGCCTCCCGTCGATCTCCCCTTCCGCCAGGACGATCGCGTCGTGCTGACGCCGCACCTGGCGGCCTCCACGACGGAGGCGCAGGAGAAGGTTGCCGCGATCATCGCGGAGCAGGTGCGCGACTATCTCAGCTTCGGCATCGCGCGCAATGCCGTGAACGTCACCCCGATGGATCCGAAGGTCCGCGAACGCGTCGGCCCCTTCCTCGTGCTGGCGGAGAAGCTGGGACGCCTGCAGGCCCAGATGATCGAGGGAAGGCTGAAGCAGGTGACCGTCGAGTACAGCGGCGAGATTCCCTCCGAGGCGCTGCCGGCCTTGACCGTGGCGATCCTCAAGGGCTATTTCGAGCGCTTCCTGTCGGGACCGGTGAACGCCGTCAACGCCGCGTTCATCGCCCGCGAGCGCGGCATCCGCCTCAACGAAGTTCGCACGACCGAGCCGCAGGACTACATGAATCTGATCACCACCATCTTCGAGAGCGACGCAGGTCGTCAGGAGGTGGCGGGGACGGTCTTCGGGCGCAACATCCCCCGCATCGTCCGGCTGGACGGCTTCCGCTTCGACGCCGCCCCCGAAGGGCATCTGCTGCTGGTCGCCAACGACGACCGCCCCGGAGTGGTGGGGAACGTCGGGACGCTGCTGGGGAAGCACCAGGTGAACATCGCCCATATGTCCCTGGGGCGCGACCGCGTCGGCGGCCAGGCGATCGCCATCATCGAGATCGACTCGCCCCTGCCGGAGATCGTGGCCGAAGAGCTGCGCCATTGTCCCGGCATCCTGCGCGTGAGGACCGTCAGCCTTTAGCGGACCCGCGCTCACTGCGCCGGGATCGTCACCAGCGGCGGGATCTCGACGCGCCCTTTGTCGGCGAGCGTGAACAGCAGCATCATCAAGGCGAAGGCCCGCTTGGTCCTGAGGTCCTTGTCGTCGATCCAGAACCAGTGGCCCCTGTACGGGACGGAGACGTAAGCGTCCTCGGGAGGCTCCTTCGACGCGGTGACTCGCATGATCGGCGTGTGGGCGACACCGGTGACGCTCTCCCATCCGGGTGAGGCGCGTCCCTCGGTCACGTGTTGCGACGGAACCGTCACCTCGGCGGCCATCGTGGACAGGATGTGCATCATCGATCGCGTCAGGACGGCGATCTCGCGAGGGTTCGCCGCCGTGGCCCCCTGGACGAGATGAAACTCCGCCACATTCTGGTCCAGCCCGAGCAGCTCGCGTGCCTCCGAGATGGCGCGCTTCGTCTCTTCCGGGACATTCTCCGCGCGCATCGTGAGAACCGTTGACGGACGACCCTCCTCCCCCCGCTGGACTCTCAGACCCACGGCGCCCGAGCGCTGGATCGTGCGCATCAGCTCCAGCAGGCGCATGAACTTCGGCTCGGCGGGAACGACCCCGGCGACCCCCACCTCGGTGTTCTTGAGTCCGTTGATGGAGGCGACGCAGGAGAAGAGGATGACGTCGGCCGGCCAGCCGGACTGGATGGTCGAGAAGACCGCCTCCGGCTGGAAGGGAGTCATGAGGCTCTCCACGAAGCGGCTCCCGGTCAGCGGCGTGTAGGTGATGGTGGGGCGATCCACGTAGCGCCCGGCACCTCCCAAGCTGAAGAAGTCCCCCTGAACCGCTCCTTCGGACGACTCGGTCCCTCCCAGCGAAATGGCGGCCTCCAGCGAGTAGCCGGCGATGATCTGCCCGACGTCGACGAAGATGGGAGGATCCAGGTAGCGCAGCTTGACGATATTGAGCAGGGTCTGCCGCTTCCACGAATCGGTGATCGCCGTGCTGTAGTCGAAGCGGTCGCGCGGGATCGTGCGGGGCCCCATGCTCACGCAGCCCGACAGCGCCAGGGCCAGCAGCGGCATCGCGACCGCGGCGGCCCACGCGCGGCGATGAGGCTTCGCTGCAAGCGCGGCCCGGCCGCGCCGCGTCAGGTCGTCCAGCGAGGCTCGCACGGAGCCTCTAATCTCCATCCTCGAGAGCTTCCAGCACCTTTTCCGGATGCGCTGCTGCGTCCGGAACCTTCCTCCAGTGCTTGCGGACTTTGCCGTCCGGGCCGATCCACACCGTGGACCGGATGACCCCCAGCGACTTCTTCCCGTAGAGGATCTTCTCGCCGAAGGCTCCGTACTCCTTCATGACCGACTTGTCGGGATCCGAGAGCAGCGTGAACGGCAGCTTGTACTTCTTCCTGAAGGCCACGTGCGCCGGCTCACCGTCGGGTGACACGCCAAGAACGGCAACGCCGCGTTTCTGCAGCACCTTCCAGGCATCGCGGAAGCCGCAGGCCTCCTTCGTGCAGCCGGGGGTGTCGTCCTTGGGATAGAAATAGAGGATGACGTCCTTGCCGCGCAGATCCTTCAGTGCGACGCGATTGCCGTCCTGGTCCTTCAGCGCGAAGGCCGGGGCGGCTTTCCCTTCTTCAACGGGCATGATGGTCTCTCCTGGCATTGGCGCGAGAGTATCAAAGGATCGTCTCGGGTCGTGGTGCCCGCAGGGTAGATCGAAGGGACCTCGCCGGACAACAGGCTGCAGGGGAAATGGGGATCCCCTGGATTCAGGGGATCTCGAAGATCAGCTGAAGCGTTCGCCCGTAGTGGAGGGCGACCAACGCGAAGGAGCCGGCGATCAGGAGCGCGCAGAGCCACGCGATCGCCTCCCACGCGGCGCGGGCTGCCCTGGAGCGCGGCTGCCCGTCGCGCAGCACCAACCCAAGAATGCCCCCGCTGACGAGGCCCCCGAGATGGGCCGCGTTGTCGAAGCCGATGACGAATCCGGCCACGAGGACATAAATCGCCCACTGGACCATCTGTCCCTTGATCCCCTCGCCAACGCGCCCGCCACGCTGCCATCCCCACGCCGCAGCCGCGCCAATCAGCCCGCAGATGGCGCCCGAGGCGCCGACTCCCGGCCCAAGGGACCCGGCCCGCCACACGGCGCTCGTGAGGCTCGCGGCGATCCCGGTGATGACGTACATCGCGAGCAGCCTGCGCGGACCGTAGATCTGTTCCATGAGAGGTCCCACGGTGAGCAGGGCCCACATGTTGAAAAGCAGGTGCAGGACGCCTCCATGGAGGAAGACGCTCGACAGCAGGCGCCAGACCTCCCCTTCGAAGACGAGTCTCGGCACATTCGCGCCGAGCGCGGCAGTGGTCGCGTACCAGGCCATGCCATCCTGCGCGGCGGAGAACTCCTGTTGCAGGTGGCTCCAGACCATCATCTGGAGCCCGTAGGCGATCAGGGTGGTCGTGATCAGGCCGGCGCTCACCGACATGGCGCCCGGCATCATGTTCTCCAGGACGCGCATCAGCCCGCGCGACGCCCGCTCGCCGGGGGCGTCGCCGCACTCGGGGCACACGCGCGCATCCACGGCGATGAGCGCCCGGCAGGATCGGCACATCCGTGTCGCGGCAGCAGCGCTCTTCCTGACGTTGTCCAGGTCGGCCGCGGTCCGGTCCAGCTTCTGGCGCGATCGGATCCGGAACCAGCGCCAGCGCGTCGCCAGATTCTCGAACGCTCTGCGCACATCGCGGATGAGGGCACGCGTGTCGTCGAAGATCCATCGGAACATCGCAGCATTATAAGCGGGTGGAGGCTGGCGCTTCGGAGCTGCGGCGGGAGGGCGTTCGCGGTGCACTGCCTGGGAGCCGGCGGACCCTCTTGAAATAGTTTGGGGGCCGCGATCCGAGACGTCCAGGTCTTGGGGGGGAGGATGAACCCGGTCGTGTTTACGGTGGGGTCCGGGTTCGGTCCGGTTCGCGGCCCCCTAACTCGATTGTCGTTGTTTTATACGGCTCGCCGTTCTCCGTGTTTCATGCGACTCTGTGTCTCACGCAACATGCCGATGCAGGTCCGGCTCGCGCGGCGTGCGCGGGAGCAGGACGGCGTCGAGGCCCGTCATCCGGAGGGTCTCGAGCATCTTTCCCGACACTCCCGTCAGCACGAACCTGGCGCGGGCTTCGCGCGCCATGGCGCGTGACGCGACCAGCGCGCCCAGCCCCGACGCGTCGGCGAACCGCACGCCGTGAGCGTCCACCACGATGGTCCTGGCGCCCGCACCGAGGGCGCGAACCACCTCGTCTTTCAATGCGCTTCCGATGCCTCCCACGGCGAGGGAGCCTTTCGGCGAGATCCTGACGATGCTTCCGTTGCGCTGTCTGATGATGCTCATCCCGCCTGCCCTCCCTGTTTCAGGTGCCGCTATTGACACTCACCATAACGGACATGGGGGGGGAAGGGTTCCGTAATTTTTCTGTGAACGGAAGGCGGCAGCCCGTCGCCGCCAGCCGCAGCCGTCGGCCGACGGCGGAAGGAGGGCCCTAACGGAAGAACCGCAGCAGGGAGACCAGGATCTCCTGCTGGCCGCGGAATTCCGAGACATCGGAGGCCACGGCGATTCCCCAGTCCAAGGTCACAATCAGGTTCGGGCCGACGATGGTCTGCCCCGAGAACCCCAACCCTGTAAAGTTGCTGTAACCGGAATCGCCGTCCGGCGGCAGCTCGTCATCCCGGACACGGGCGGAATCCAGCGAAGCCTCGAACCGGATGATGTCGCCGAGATTGAAGGCGTACTGCGCGTGCCCCACGATGCCATCGCTGAACCGGTAGCCGGCACCCGATAATCCCCGCAGACGATCTCCGAAGAACTCGAACCGGTACTTGCTGAACCGATCGAGGTCCTCTCCCCCGTAGCCCGCGACGGTCAGGTTGAGCCGCTGGTTGTACGGGAGGAACCAGTCCTTGGAGACCTCAGCTTCGTAGCGCACGAAATCGCGTGTGGCGTCCACGTAGTCCTCGTTGCGCCCGAACGACCCTGTAGCACCCCACGTCTCCCAGTCCTGCCGGCGCCCCACGTCGCACGCGACCCGCGCGCGCCAGTTGCGGCGGTTGAACTCCCCCTGCATTCCGAACGACGTGACCAGCGTATCGACCGGCGTGAGGAAGTCGCTGGCGGTCTCCTCGTCGCGCGAGAAGGTGTCGTATTCCAGGCTCCCGGTCCACTTCACCTTGAAGTGGTCGGCGAAGGGGAGCCCGAGCCCCAGCGTGATGCTCTGCGTCATGTCATCGATGTTCTCCTCCTCCACCTCCTCGCCATCCACCACGGGGCGATCGGTCCCGGGGATCGCCTGGCCGACGAAGTCCACGCTCGCGTCGAACCCGCTGCCGAGGAAATCGGGATCGGTGAGGTTGCCGAAGGCGAACACCCCGGCGAAGAAGACGTTCGTCTGCAGCCCGCGCCCCCAGAGATCGGAGTTGAAGTAGTTCACCCCCCCCAGCGGCACCGGAAAATCGAACGACCGGTTGTAGAAGATGCCGCCGAGGAGGAAGAGCAGATCGCGCGCGTGCTCGTCGCGCACCACGCGTTCCCCTTCGGCGGTCTTGTCGAGAAAGCGGTACCCCTTTTCCGTGTCGCGCAGGATGGAGTGATCCGAAGCGTAGGCCTGCTGGCGCAGATCCTCGAAGCCCGGATCGTTCAGGACATGATTCGTGAAGGTGATCTCGCGGAAGAGGATGAGGTTCCTCCCGATGGTGCTGAAGATCTGCTGCCCTTCGATCGTGTCGAGCACGTAGTGCGTGAGCCCGGAGGGGCCGACGATGGGGCGGTACGTGTCGGTCTCGTCGTTCGAGAGGATCGGCTCGACCAGGCCGGTCTGCAGCGACGACACGCGCAGGCGCGCGTAATTCGTCTTGTCGATCCAGACTTTGCCGCGGTAGAGGCTGACGCCATCCGCGATCGGCTCGAACGCGATGACCCACGCCGCGCGCCCGTTCACGTCGTCATCGCCGAGCAGCCGGTAGGTGTAGCGCTTGTCGAGCGCGAGGTTCAGCGGCAGTGTGAGGACCTTCTCGGGCTCGGGGAGCGGGAACTCGGGGACGCGCCCCGAGCGCCACGCCACGCCGTTGACCAGGAATTCCTTCTGCTCGAACTCGGCGCCGACCTTCGGGTCGTACCAGAACGTGCTCATGATGGTGACGTCGAAAGGAGTCCCCTGGCCGATCTTGAAGTGATAGTCCACGCGCGCGTCGGCCCTCATGTTGACGAGCATCGTGTCCTGGGCCGTCTGGAAGGCCTGATGCGCGGCGAGGATCTCCTCCACCGACGGCAGCCTCTCCGCGCTCACTTCGAGCGTCTCCTCCTCGCCGAAGAACGGCGACGTGAAGCGCTGGTAGGTGAGCACGAGCGGATAGTCGGCGACAGGCACCGCGACGCGGGTGAGGCCGGCCTGCTCGTCCTTCTGCCAGCCGCCGGCCGCGCCCGACTCCCCCGCGGCGATGTCGCGCAGCCTGGGCTCCGCCACGTCGGCGGTGTCGATTTCCAGGACCGCGGGCGCTCCGCGCACGGCCCCTTCGCCGCCGTCGTAGGCGAGCAGATCGCGCTTCGTCTCCGCGTCGTAGAGTCGCAGCGTCGCAAGGATGAGGGGCACTCCCGTGGGAGAGATCGCCCTGATGCCCCGGCCCGTCGCCACCAGGATGCTCATCTCCGGCAGGAAGGTCTCGCGGATCCTCAGCAGCACCGGAAGCAATAGGGGAGCGCCCTCCGTCCAGTCGAGCGCAAAGAGCGCGAGGTCCACCTCCTGCGCCAGACCCGCGAGATAGGCGCGCAGGAGTGGACCCGAAGCGGCGGGGCCACCCGGACACCGGGTATCGACCCACCACAGGGACGCCGACGGATCATCGGTCAGCATCCTGGTCCTGATGCCGGCCAGCACCTCCGTCGCGGGGCCCTCGCCGCACGCCAACCCCGGGAAGCTCGCCGCCACCGCATCGATGTAGACGGCGAGCCCTTCCTCGAAGAGGCCTCCCAGCCTCTCGGCCGCCCCCACGGCCCCGGCATCGAGCAGCACCGCGACACCGGCGGCGGCGTCGATGGAGCGGATCCGCACCGAGGAGGTCTTCAGGCGGAACGCCGCCTCCTTGACCGGAAGCGACGCGACATCCCTGCCGATCAGATAGTGCGCCACCTGCCCCCGGTAGTGCGCAGCCAAAGCGCCCAGAAAGCCGGTCCATGCGGCATCGCTCTCGCCCGCCGCGCCTCCGGCGTGAAGGGCGTTTGAGCCGTATGGCTCGAGCACGACGGCGTATCCCGCCTCGGCGTGACCCGCGACGATCGGATCGAGCGCCCACCAGTCGTAGACCCCGGCAGCCTTCTCGATCATCTCCCAGGGGACGCGCACCAGCACGGTGAGGGGTCCCGCGCGCTCCACGGCGGGCGCGGGCGTCGGGCGGGGGCGCGGCGACGGGAGGTCGGCGAGAGAGATGTCGTAGCCGATCGCGTTGGCGGGAGGCTCGGCGGCCCGCGACAGCGCGCAGGGAGCGAGACCAAGGACCGCAAGCAGGATCATGGGATCGATGCGTCGAGACATTCGCGGAAGATAGTGGCGATACGGCGGGAGTTCCATCGGGTGGAAAACGCCTGCCGCCCGGGCGCCCCGTGAAAGGAACTTTCGGGTCGGCGGCTTCAGGAGGATGCGAAAGCGCACACCGACCGTCCGGCGACGATCCTCCCCACACTAGTGAATTTCCGCGTTGCATTTCAGGTATCCGCTCGATAGTAGCGAAACTGTGGCGACCGCATCCTGTGGCGAACACGTACCGGGAGCAATGGGGCGTCTCAAAATTGTTCGCAGTTGTTTGGGAGGAGCGGCATGACGGTGGGTCGCCGGATGCAAAGAAAACTCTTGCGACGTTACACAACCGTGATATTGTTGACACCTTCCCCTTGATTGGGCGCCACCACCCAGGGATCGCAATGCGATTCGTCGCAACGCAGGTTCAGCGGGCGCGGCCATTGAAACTCGACGGCCAGGGGCTCGGCATGAAGACCGATCCGATGCCTTCTCGGTCCCCTGCATGATGTCCCTCCCACTCTATTCCATGACGGAATTCCCCGATGCGAGGCTCGTCTCGTTGCACGCGCGAGCCTCGCATGGCAATGAGACCCCTCACATCAGACCAGGGAGGAGGTGAAAACGGATGAAGCATCTGAACCTCGAACTCGAGAAGCTGGAGCAGCGCATCGCCCCCGGTGGCCTTAACGGTGGTGGGAGCGGTTCGGGCAGTGGCTCGAAGGGCAGCGGCAGTGGCTCGAAGGGCAGTGGCAGTGGCTCGAAGGGCAGCGGCTCGGGCAGTGGGTCGAAGGGCAGCGGCAGTGGCTCGAACCACAGCTGATGAAAACCCGGGGATCTACTGACCCCCGAGCAGGATATTGACGGAGGGCTGTGGTGCACCGCAGCCCTCCCTTTTCCCGCTATTTGATGATGCGGGGCGTGTCGCAATGGCCGCACTCCCACGATTCAGGACCGACCTGACAGTCCGAAGGCACGAGGCGGACGGCGGGCCTGTCTTCGTGATCAAGGACCCCGTCTCGGGCGCGTTCTTTCGCTTCCGCCAGGCCGAGCAGTTCATCGCGCGGCAACTCGATGGAGAAACAACCCTCGAGGAGGTTCGGCAGAGGGCAGAGAAGAGATTCAACGCGACTCTCATCATCGACGATCTGAACAGCTTCGTCCGCAGGCTCGAGAGGAACGGTCTGCTGGACACCGGGAAAACCCCCAAACGGACCGACCGGAGCCTGGTTCGGGGCAGCTGGCTGTACCTTCGCTTCAAGCTTTTCGACCCGGCCCGGTTCTTCGACCGTGTCGCTCGCGGTGCGCCGTTCCTCTTCACCCCCTATTTCATTGCGTTCGCCGCCGCCATCATCGTGCTGGCCATCGGAGTCGCCGTGGGGAACTGGGCCGACTACACCCGCGACCTCTCGCGGTTGTACCAGGTCTCAACGATTCCCCTCCTTCTCCTGCTCACTTTTCTCGTCGTCTCCACTCATGAAATCGCCCATGGTGTGACGTGCACCAGGTTTGGCGGTGAGGTTCACGAGGCCGGTTTCATGCTGATCTATTTCCAGCCGGCTCTCTACTGCAATGTCAGCGACGCCTGGTTTTTTCCCGAGAGGTCCAAGCGGCTCTGGGTGGGTTTCTCAGGGCCCGCCTTCGAGCTGTTCATCTGGGCGCTGGCGACATTGACCTGGCGCGTGACGGACATCGAGACGACGGTCAACCATCTTGCGCTGATCGTGATGACGGGCGCCGGCGTCAGGACGATCTTGAACTTCAATCCATTGATCAAACTCGACGGCTACTACCTGCTGAGCGACTATCTCGAGATCCCGAACCTGAGGAGACGTTCGTTCCAATACGTCGGCCGCCTCACCAGCAGACTGGTCGGTGCGGGCTCCTCCTCATCGAGCACGGCGTCGCCGCGCGAGCGGCGGATCTATCTCATCTACGGTCTGACGGCGACCATCGGTTCGTTCGCCCTCATGGGATACGTTCTTTTCACGGTGGGGGCCTTCCTGATTGGGAGCGGTCAGCCACTCCCACTGGCCCTTCTCACGACTTTTGTGGGGGTGCGTATGCGGCAGCGGTTGTACAGGCTGTTCTCCCGGTCGAGGTCGGTCGATGAGGACGATGATGCCGAAGACCTCGATGAATCGGACACGACCGCATCCCGCAAGGACACGACCGCATCCCGCAAGGACACGGCTGCATCCCCCAAGAAGGCCCCACCGAAGAAGAGGCGGAGGACGGCCCGCCGATGGCTCCCCCGGCTCGCCTGGATCGGCCTGGCCGGCGCGGCCGTCGCATTCCTCTTCCTCGGCCGGATGGAGCTTCGCATCTCGGGCCCGTTCAACGCCCGTCCGAACGAGAACGCCGATATACGCGCCGCCGTCGAAGGGATCATCGAGGAGGTCTACGTCGGCGAAGGTGACCGGATCGTGGTGGGGCAACCGATCGCACGGTTGTCGGACAAGTTCCTGCGCGTTGAGCTGCAGAAGACCGAGGCGGAGATAAGAGAGGCCCGCGCCAGGCTCGAGATCCTCCAAGAAGGTCCCACGATGCAGGAGATCGAAGTCGCGAGGACCAGCGTCGCCAAGGCCGAAGACCAGAACGCGTACGCGCAGAGCCGCGTCACGAGATTCGCCCCCCTGCTCGACAGCGGTCTGCTCTCACGCAATGAGTTCGAGGATTACCAGGAAGCGGCCGCCACCAGCCGGAACACCCTGGCGGAGGCGCGGGCCCGGCTCGACGCGCTGCTCAGCAGCGTGCGTCCGGAGCAGATCGACGGTGTGAGAGCCCAAATCGACCGGCTGGAGGCTCAACAGCGCTATCTGAGCGAGCAGCTTCAGCTGCCGATCATCGTCAGCACGCACACGGGGATCGTGGCGACGCCGACCGTGGAATTGAAGCAATTGCTCGGCCGCCTCGTCATGAAGGGCGACCTGATCGCGAAGGTCTATGACTTCGAGACGATGACGGTCTACATCACGATTCCAGAAACGGAGATCGCCGACATCCAGATCGGCCAGAGGGTGGTGCTCCGGGCGCGCGCCTACCCGAACATCGACGTTCCCGGTACGGTGACGTCCATCGCGACGAGCGCCCAGGCGCAGTCCGCCTCCGGCGGACAGACATCCCTTGGAGCGACCTTGCCGGGGAGCACGAATGGAGCGGGCAAGACGGTCCTGATCACGACGCAGGTCGACAACCACGCCCTGCTTCTCAAGCCCGAAATGACGGGGCAGGCCAAGATCTACTGTGGCGAACGACGCATCGTCGACCTGGTCAAACGGCGCCTCGCCCGCACGGTCAAGGTCGAGTTCTGGTCCTGGTGGTGAATCAATGCGCGTGTTGAATCATCGGCAGTGCACGCTGCCGGCTCGCTATCGAAGGAGGAGGTCGTCTGATGGCCACATCGCCTGAAGTGCTCGAAGCAGGGCCCCAATCGTCGTCGGAAGCAACCGCCCTCCGATCGGCCGGGCCGGAGGAGGAGCTGTACCTGAAGGGGCGCCCCAAGCTCAGGGACTTCACGCGCCACGTGCGGAATCACGCCGTGAACCCGCCGGGGGAGGGAACGCTGATCGACGAATGGCGGACCGCCTCCGAGGTCATCCGCACCCTGGAGCAGACGGAGGCGGGCCTTGCGGATGAACCTCCCATTGGAAAGATCGGGCCGGAATACGAGCCCCTGCTGATCGAATTCCTCAAGGATCCTCTGGTGCAGCATGGTTTCGAGACCGTGCCGACGGAGGTGGCCTTCGTCGATCTGGATCGCCTGGTCGTGTGGCAGAAGCACATCGACCTGACCTTCTGCCGGAGGCTGGAGGAGAGGCTGTCGGCCGCGCAGAGCGAGCAGGATATCTTCCGGTCATGCCTCCTTCACGATCGCCTCGATCCGCCCGTCACATGGTCCCGCGTTCACGGTGACACCTACGTGTTCGTGTCGCCCTCGAACGATCTGCGCTTCCTCGGGGCGATGAAGCTGCAAGGCAGCAACATCCAGGACTACCCCCCGCCGGGCGACCTCGCAGGTGTCATCGGGCTGGCCGTGGGCTTCGGTTCCAATTTCATGAACGCCATCTACGCCGAAAAGCGGCTGATCCTCAACAATGGAAGCCATCGCGCCTACACGCTCCGCAGGATGGGGCACACGCGGGTGCCCTGCATCATCCAGCACGTCGCGTCGCGCGAAGAGCTGGATGTCGTGGCGTCTTCCGAAGTGAGGCGCGATCCCGATCTCTACCTGAAGCATCCGCGGCCCCCGATGCTGCGCGACTATTTCCATCCGGAGCTGCACAAGGTCATGCCGGTGCACCGGAGACTGCGTCAGATCACCGTCAAGTTCCAGGTCGACGAAGCTCACGTTCCGGCGCTCTGAAGCGCGCAGGTGTGGAGGCAGGGATGACAGGGCTGGCATCGCAGGCTCCGGCTGCAATCGACCGATGGAGCGCGTGGGACAGGTTCCTCGCGTCCACTCCCCGGACCGGCTTCATGCAGTCGTCATGGTGGGCCGATTTTCGCGCCACCGCCGGATTCGAGCACTTCGGCCTGACGCTCAGGGACCGGGGCGAGATCGTCGCGGGCGCGCTGGTGCTGAAGGGCTGGCGCGTTCCCGGGAGCTGCTTCTACTACATCCAGGACGGCCCGGTGCTTCCCGACGCCGACGCTGGCGGCGGGCAGGCGTTCGAGTTCATCCTCGAGACCCTGGACGAGCAGCGCAGGTGCGAGACGGAGACCGTCAGTCACGTCCGCATCGAGCCGCGATGGCAGAGCCTGCCGGGCTTCGTGAGCGGCTTCCGACCTGCCGCCTTCCGGGATCGCTACACGGAGCCGCGCCACACCCTCTGCATCGACCTGCGCCAGGAGGAGGAGACCATCCTGGCCCGCATGAAGCCGAAGGGGAGGTACAACATCAGGCTGGCGCAGAAACACGGTGTCACGGTGGTCGAAGACACCTCGAAGCAGGGCCTTGCGGACTTCCTGAGGCTCTACCGGAGAATGACGCTGCGCCGCGGGATCGAGGCGAAACCCGCGGATTACTTCCGGACCCTGGTCTCCATGCTCATGCCCCTGCAACAGGTGTCGATCTTCTTCGCCGAGTACGAGGACAGGCGGATTGCCACGGCCCTGGTCGTGTATTTCGGCGGGACAGCCACCTATTTCTTTGGTGCGTCGCTCGCGAGGCACCGGGATGTCATGGCCCCGTACCTCCTCCATTTCGAGATCATCCGGCGGGCCAGGGCGATGGGCTATGAGTGGTACGACTTCTGGGGCATCTCGCCGAAGGACGAACCAAATCACCCGTGGTGGAACTTCAGCGAGTTCAAGCGCAAGTTCGGCGGCGTGGAGGTCGAGCTCGTGCCAACGCTGGACCTCGTCTATGACCCGGCGGCCTACGACCGCTACGTCGCGTCGTGCGGCGGGGAGCAGGCGCCGCCCGGAGCCTGACGCCGGATCGTCCACTGTCCGGCCGTCGTGTTGACAGCCCTCCCCGCCCGGGTTCAAGATGCAGCGGCGCGCGTCGGCTCCTGCGCCCCCCTTCAACCCGAGTGATGTCATGAACGACGTGACGCTCCTGATCCTTCCGGAAATCCGCGAGATGGCCGACGCGCGCGACGCCACGGGGTTGCGCGAGGGGCTCGCGGAGGTCCACCCGGCCGACATCGCGGACCTCATCTCCCACCTCGAGGACGCGCAGGCCGCCCTCACGCTGGAAGTGCTCACCGAGAAGCAGCGCGTCATGACGTTCGAGCACCTCGAGGAGGCCGACCAGGCGCGCCTTCTCGCGGCCCTGGGGCGCGAGAAGATGATCCGCATCATCGAAGAGATGAGCGCCGATGACCGGGCGCAGCTCATTCGCTCGCTTCCTGAAGGGACGGCCGAGAGCCTGCTGCCGCTGCTCGCGCAGGCCGAGCGCAACGACGTGAGGAAGCTGGCCGCCTACGCCGAGGGGACGGCGGGCGCGGTGATGACGACGGAATATGCGTCGCTGCCGGTGGACATCGCGGTCGGCGACGCCCTGCAGCGGCTGCGCCAGGTGGCCCCCGACAAAGAGACCATCTACTCCGTCTACATCACCGACGCGGAGCGCCGGCTCGTCGGATACACCACGCTGCGGGAGCTGGTGCTCGCCCGCCCCGGGCAGAACATCATGGAGGTCAGGCGCCATCCGCTGATCTCCATGCCCGTGGACGCGGACCAGGAAGAGGTGGCGCGCTCGCTCCAGCGCTACGACCTGCTCGCCATCCCGATCGTCGACTCCGAGAACAGGCTCGTCGGGATCGTGACCCACGACGACGTCATCGACGTCATCAACCAGGAGGCCACCGAGGACGCCCAGCGGATGGGCGCCGTCGAGCCGCTGGGCACTCCGTACCTGCGGACCGGCTTCTGGCAGCTCGCCTGGCGCCGCGGCGCATGGCTGACGATGCTCTTCGGAACGACGCTCATCTCCGGCATGGCTCTCACGCGCTACCAGGGCACGTTGCAGTCGATCATCAGTCTGGTGGTCTTCATCCCCGTGATTGCCGCGGCGGGGGGCAACTCGGGCTGCCAGTCCGCGACGCTGATCGTGCGCAGCCTGGCGACCGGCGAGGTGGGCCTGCGGGACTGGCTGCGGATCCTGCGCCGCGAGGCCGGCATGGGCGTAGCGCTCGGCCTCCTGCTGGGAGTGCTGGGGTACGCGCGCGCCGCGTGGACGGGACACTCCTCGATGATCTGCCTGGCCGTCGGGCTGACCTTGGTCGGGATCGTCGTGGCGGGGTCGCTCACCGGCGCCATCCTCCCGCTCCTGTTCCAGGGGCTGCATATCGACCCCGGCGTCGCCTCGTCTCCCTTCGTGGCCTCGGTGGTCGACATCGTGGGGATCGTGCTCTACTTCACCGTCATCCACCTGCTGGTCCCGATCCCGCCACCTTGAGGCCCCCTCATGCCGGCACGACCCATCATCACCCTGACCACCGACTTCGGGACGACCGATCACTATGTCGGGGCCGTCAAGGGGGCGATCCTCTCCGTGGCAGCGGACGCCGTCATCGTCGATATCACCCACGACATTCCGCCGCATGACGTGATGACCGCGGCGTGGGTGATCGCGCGCGCGGTCCCGGTCTTCCCGCGCCGCACGATCCACGTCGCGGTGACCGACCCGACGGTGGGGACCGCCCGCCGGCCGATCCTGATCGTCACGGACGAGCATCTTCTGATTGGGCCGGACAACGGGCTCTTCTCCTTCGTCCTGGAGGCCAGCCCCCCCTCGCGCATCATCGCGCTCACGACCCTCCACTACATGAGAGAGCCGGTCAGCGCGACGTTCCACGCGCGCGACATCTTCGGTCCCGTCGCGGCCCACCTGACCCGGGGGGTGGATCCCGCGAACTTCGGCGACACGATGGAGACCTGCGTCCGCCTGGAGCTTCCGCGTCCCGCGATGACGCCGCAGCGCACGGTCCGCGCGACCGTCATCCATGTGGATCGCTTCGGCAATCTCATCCTGAACGTGACGCGCCCCGGGCTGGAGGCGCTCCTGGGGAGCGACGCGCGCACCATCGCCGTCGTCGCCGGCGATGCAAGGGTCGAGACGATGGTCACCACTTACGCGGAGGCCGCTGCCGGCGCTCCGGCGCTGCTCTACAACTCCTCGGGGTTCCTCGAGATCGCAGCCAACCGCTCCCGCGCCAGCGAAGCGCTCGGCCTCATGGCCGGGGCCGTCGTCGAAGTGGTGCCGCGCGTGTGAGACCGCCCCGGCGGTCGCGACCCGCTCGTTCTTCGTGGGGCTCCCGGCTCCGGGCGGTGACCCTTCTCGCGTTGCTCGTCTACCTCGCCCTCTTCGCGCGCACCGGACATCTGCTGGGGAAGAGCGAAGCGGCCTGGGTGGAGCGCCGCTTCGAGCAGGCCGACGCTCTGCTCAGGAAGGCGGCCTTCTGGCGCGTGCGCGGCAGCCGCGTGGACGAGGCCCGGGGCATCGTTGCCCTCTCGCTGGGTCGGCTCGAGGAGGCCGGACGTCGCCTCGCCGCGGCGCGGGGACATCTCCCCTTTCATACGGCCGCCTTCGGGGAAGAGAGAGTGTTGACCTTCTTCCAGCGCGAAGGGCGCTACGAGGCGGCCGAGATCTACGCCGCGCACCGGCTCAGGATCAGGCCCAGCCCGCTTCTTCACTATCACGCCGGAGTTGCCCGGCTGGCGCTGAACCATCTGGACGCTGCCACCGAGGAGCTGGCCGCTGCGGCGGCGTCTTCCGATCGGAAGCTGGCAGCGCGCGCGCGCGCGCTGCTCGACGTCGTCGCCTCGCGGAAGGCCACCGGGCGCGCGGACTACATCTTTGACAGCCAGGGGGTGCCGCTCGCCGGGATCGACGCGCGCAGCGGGGCCCGTCTCGCCCCCATCCCCGAGGTGATGGGTCTTCTCGAAGGTCCGTTCGCACCGGTGATCGACGCGAAGGAGACCTCCGGGCGGATCGACCTGACGCTCGATCTGGCGATCCAGCGCGCGGCGGGCGAGGCGCTGGGGGATCAACGAGGAGCTCTGATCGCCATGGACGTGCAGACCGGAGGGCTTCTCGCGGTCGTCTCACGCCCGGAGCACCCTCCCGACGGTATCCCCGTGGCGCTGACGAAGGCCTACGAGCCCGGCTCCATCGTGAAGATGCTCACCCTCGCCGGAGCCCTGAGATCCGGCATCGACGTGGCGGCCCAGTTCCCGATGCAGTGCCCGGGCTGGATCGAGATCGACGACCTGGCCTTCCGCGACTGGACCAGTCACGGGATGCTCGAGGATATCGGCGAGGCCATGGCGGTCTCCTGCAACATCGCGTTCGGAAGGATCGGGACGCTCCTCGGAGAGGGGCCCCTGGAATCGGAGCTGATGCGCTGGGGATTCGGCATCGGCGAGAGCGCCTCGTTCCGCCGTGACGGGGATCTCGCCTACCGGCTCGGGCGCCTTCTCCCCGAGGACGAGGCGCACCCGAACTACGCGCTCGCCCGCCGCGCCGAGGGGCTGGACTCGATCGACATCACGCCAATCCACGCGGCGATGCTGGCCGCTGGGCTCGCAAGGGCGGGGAGCCTCCCCTCCCCCTATCTGGTGGCGCGGCGGACCAACGTCCTGGGGGAGACCTACGAAGAGCATTCCGCTCCCCTGCGCGGCGAGGCGCTCTCCCCCGAGCAAGCGGCCGTGCTGCGCGCGGGGATGGTTCTCAGCGTGACCGACCGGCGGGGGACAGGAAGGCGCGCGGCCGTCGACGGGCTCTCGCTTGCGATCAAGACGGGGACCTCCGGGAGATCTCCGCGGCTCGACGCCATGGTCATCGGCTACGCGCCGGCGGATTCTCCCCGCATCGCCTGGGCGCTGGTGGCGGAGGGGGCTGGCAAGGCGGAGCTGAAGGGCGCGCGCATCACGCACGAATTCCTGTCGCGGATCGCCTCGCGGCTGAACTGAGGTATCCTGCTGCATGACCCCGACAGAAGATCGCGACGTCGTGATCGCCGCGCCCGTGCGTACCCCCATCGGACGCTTCGGGGGAGACCTTTCGTCTCTCGGCGCCGCTGCGATGGGGGCGATGGCCGGCCGTGAATCGCTGCAACGCGCCGGCGTCGATGCCGCCGACCTCGATGAAGTGATCTTCGGCTGCGCGCGTCAGGCGGGCCAGGGACCGAACGTCGCGCGCCAGGTCGCATGGCGCTGCGGCACGGGACCGGGAGTTCCCGCGTTCACCGTCAACAAGGCGTGCGGCTCCGGCCTCAAGGCGATGGCCCTCGCGGCCCAGGCGATCCGCGCCGGCGATGCGTCGCTGATCCTGGCGGGGGGAACCGAATCGATGAGCCGCGTCCCTCACTACGTCGAGGCGCGATGGGGGATCCGCCTCGGGGACGCCCCCCTCGTGGACGGGATGTATCGCGACGGCTTTCTCTGCCCTCTCTGCCATCAGGTGATGGGGGCCACGGCGGAGACCCTCGCGGATCGCTACCACATTCCGCGGCAGGAGCAGGACGCCTGGGCGGCGATGAGCCAGAACCGCGCGGAGGCGGCGCGCCGCGAAGGGCGCTTCGCGTTGGAAATCGTCCCGGTCGAGGTTGAAGGGCGCAAGGGAGCCACCGAGAAGATCGTCGCGGACGAGCATCCCCGCGACGGCGTCACCCCCGAGGGCCTCGCAAAGCTCCCCCCCGTGTTCCGCGAGGGAGGGACCGTCCACGCCGGCAACTCGTCCGGGATCACCGATGGCGCGGCGTCGGTCCTGGTGACGACTCTGGCCCAAGCGCGCCGGCGCCGCGTGACGGGCCCCCTGTTCCGGCTCGTCGGCACGGCGACGGCCGGGGTGGAGCCCGAGATCATGGGGATCGGACCGGTCCCCGCAGTGAAGAAGCTGATGCAGGCGACGGGGACATCGCTCACCGACGTCGATCTGATCGAGCTGAACGAGGCCTTCGCCGCGCAGGTGCTCGCCTGCGTGAAGGATCTCGCGATCGACGTGAACCGGCTCAACGTGAACGGCGGCTCGATCGCTCTGGGGCACCCGATCGGCGCTTCCGGCGCCCGCATCGCTGTGACCCTGCTCCACGAGATGGCCCGCCGCTCCTCGCGCCTCGGCATCGCGACCCTCTGCATCTCGGGCGGGATGGGGATCGCGGCCCTGTTCGAGCGGATCGAGGCCTGATCTTGCCGCCCGCGGCGGCGGTCTGGTAGAGTGCTGCCGCTCCCACCAACAACTGGAGACTCTGCGCATGGCGCCGTACAACGGGATTGACTTCTACAAGATCGACGAGCTCCTCTCCGAGGAGGAGCGGATGATCCGCGACACCGTGCGCGATTTCGTGAGCAAGGAAGTCCTGCCGATCATCGACCGCCACAACCGCGAGGCCACCTTCCCCCTCCCTCTCGTCTCCAAGATGGCCGAGCTGGGCCTCCTTGGGGCCAACATCGAGGGGTACGGCTGCGCGGGGCTGAGCCACACCGCGTACGGAGTGATCATGCAGGAGCTGGAGCGCGGCGACTCGGGGCTGCGCTCGTTCGTCTCGGTGCAGGGCGCCCTGTGCATGTATCCCATCCTGACCTTCGGCACCGACGACCAGAAAAATGACTGGCTCCCGGCGATGGCGAAGGGACAGGCGATCGGCTGCTTCGGGCTGACGGAGCCCGACCACGGCTCCGATCCGGGAGGGATGGAGACGCGCGCCCGCAGGGCGGGCGACCACTTCGTGCTCAACGGCACGAAGAACTGGATCACCAACGGCACCATCGCGGACATCGCCGTCGTCTGGGCCAAGGATGACGAGGGGATCGTCAGGGGCTTTCTCGTGGAGAAGGGGACCCCCGGCTTCTCGTCCAGCGACATCACCGGGAAGTTCGCCCTGCGCGCCTCGATCACTTCGGAGCTGACCTTCCAGGACTGCCGGATCCCCGCCGCGAACATCCTCCCGGGGACCAAGGGGCTCAAGTCGCCGCTGATGTGCCTCAGCCAGGCGCGCTACGGCATCGCGTGGGGGGCCATCGGCGCGGCCCAGGCGGTCCTCGACGAAGCGCTCCAGTACGCCAAGTCACGCATCCAGTTCGGCAAGCCGATCGCCGCGTTCCAGCTCGTGCAGCAGAAGCTCGCGTGGATGGCCACCGAGATCACCAAGGGCCAGCTCCTCGCGCTGCGGCTCGGGAGGCTCAAGGACGCCGGCAGGATTTCGCCCCAGCAGATCTCCATGGCGAAGATGAACAACGTCAACATCGCCCTGGAGTGCGCCCGGCTCGGGCGGGACATCCTCGGCGCCAACGGCACTCACGACGAGTACCAGGTCGGCCGCCACATGTGCAACCTCGAGGCGGTGAAGACCTACGAAGGGACGCACGACATCCACGTTCTGATCATCGGCGAGGAGCTGACGGGGATCCCGGCGTACTCCTGAGCCGCCGCCTCAGGGGGCGAGCAGGTTCAGCCCCACCCTCTCGTCCGGCCGCCGCTCGACCCGCTTCTGCCCCACGGTGAGCATGACCTCCACGGTCACCGAGACGACGCCGTGCATGATGTGTCCCCCGACGGTGGTGCAGTCCCGCCGCGAGAAGACGCCGTGCGCGTGCACGGCGGGCTCCTCGCCGAGCCACGCGAGATTGCCGGTCATCGAGACTATCTCCAGGTCTTCCGCAAAGCGCGTCTCGGTGTAGCTCTTCGTGGCGGGATCGTAGTAGGCCAGCGTGACCTCGCCGACGGCCCCCAGCCCCGTCATCGCGGCCCACGGGATCTTCTCGGCACGGACGAGATCGCGCAGGCAGGCGATGATCTCTTCCCCCATGGCGACTCGCGCCAGTATCAGGTGGCCTTCCCGGCGGTGGATCATCGGCCGAAATTATCCGCGCCAGGGCGATCGACTGTCAACAGATTCTGGACTTGAGTCTTGTTGATCGGGGTCCCTCCCCCACTTATATTCTGCCCGTCCCGCCCCTCTGCGGTGCACCGCGGATCACGACCGAGGAGCCCTTGGGCCTTTCCGGAACGCTGCACACATTCCCGCTCGGAGAGCTCCTCCAGTGGATGGGCTCCGCCGGCAAGACGGGGATCCTCGCCGTGCGCGGCGAACGCTACACGAAGCGCCTCTTCTTCAAGGGCGGCGTCATCGTCTCGACCACCTCCGACGACCCCACCGAGCACCTCGGCCAGTTCCTCCTCAGCCATGGAAGGATCACCGAGGAGGATCTGCGCAAGGGGCTCGAGACCCAGGGACGGACCAAGGTCCTGCTCGGCAGGATCCTGATCATGGTGGGGGTGATCACCGAGGAGGAGCTGCGCGGCCTGCTCGCGATGAAAGCCGAGGAGACGATCTTCAGTCTCTTCTTCCTGGAGGACGCCCACTTCGAGTTCACCGACGAGGATCTGCCGCGCGATCTGCACGTCACCATTGCGCTTCAGGTGCAGGACGTGCTGCTGAAGGGTTTGTCGTTGATCGACGAGCTGCGTCACATCCGTCGGGTGCTGGGGTCTTCGGCCACGGTGCTGGAGCGGGGCGAGGCGCCCGTCCCCGAGCTCCCGGAACGCTCCCTGGAGAAGCGGATCCTGGACCTGGTGGACGGACAGCGCAGCATCACCGACATCTGTCTCGCCGTTCACGCCTCGGACTACACGGTGTCCAGGCACCTCTTCGAGTTCTCCGAAACCGGCGTCCTCAAGCTGACGAAGAAGATCGAGTCCACGGGCCCCATCGAAGGGATCGACCGGTTCCACCTCGCCCCCGACGAGCTGGTGGCGCGGGGTCGCGACGCGCTGGAGTCCGGCAAGCTGGATGACGCGGTGGCATTCCTGCGCCGCGCCGTGGAGGCAAACCCGCGCGACCTGGAGTGCAAGAAGCTCTACGACGAAGCGGCGCTGCAGTTCCGCGATCACGCCTACGGCAACTCGATGAAGCCCGACAAGGTGCCGGCGCTCCTGCGCGACTTCAGCGAGCTGACGGCCGAGGAGCTGAAACCGGAGGAAGGCTTCCTTCTCAGCCGCATCAACGGCGCCTGGGACCTCAAGTCGATCATCGACATCAGCCCCCTGGGGGAAGTCGAGGCGCTCCTCATCATGAAGCGTCTCCTGGACCGCGGCATCATCGAGCTGCGCTGACCCTGCCGGGTCATCAGCGCGCGGTTTTCCTCTGGCGGCCCCCCCGATTTCGATGTACCATCCTGGCGTCCGCACGCTCGGGCCAGGCCGATCGGTGGCCGCCCGGGCGGCCGGCGGACCTGGCAGGAGGCTGCGATGCGACATCGTCCTGGGGCGTTGTTCACGGTGTTTTGTCTTTCCCTTCTGGCCTGTTCCGGCCTCCTCGCAGCGGAGAAGGCCTCTCCGACCCAGGCAGCACCGGCCGCCAAGGCGGCCCCCCTCACGATCGACCAGGTCATTGCCCTGCTCGAAGCGAAGGTCGGCGAGAAGGTGATCCTCAAGCAGATCGAGGCCACCGGCACGCGGCTCACGATGACGGTCGACACGCTCCTGAGCCTCAAGGGGGCCGGGGCGAGCGATGCCCTCCTCGAGGCGCTCCAGGAGGAGACGAGTCCCTGGCAGGAGGCGCAGGATGCCGGCGCCGCCGCGGCGCCGGAGAGCCCTGCCCACGGCGCCATCGTCGATGGAGAGCACCCCTTTCGCGTCTTCCTCATGGAGGATGACGCCGGCGGGCGGGTCGTCCACATCACCAACCTCGACGAGAACGGCAAGAGGATCGGTGGCGAGCTCCCCGAAGACCACAGGGCGTCGCGCAATGTCATGGCGCCGGGAGAGCAGCCCCATCCCTCCTACGAGCCGCAGGCATCCCGCGACGCGGGCGCCTATGGCGGGGGCTCAGGGACGCAGCCGGTGATCGTCAACGTCTACAACAACGCTCCCGATCAGGCGAGCGACGGCACGGCTCTCATCGGCGGCAGCGAGCCCATCGGCGGCGCCTACATTCAGACGGGAATCTACCCGGGCTACTTCAACTACGGCTATGGGTACTCACCGGCCATCTATCCGCACGGGGCGCTCGTGGGCCCGCGCTACGGTCACGGCGGGGTCATCTACAGCCCGCCCGGCTCCTACTCCCACTACCAACAGTACCACCGGCCGGATGGGGCGCACCAGTTCAGAGGCGTGTCGATGTACCCGTACAACTACGGCATCCCGGCCGGAAGGCGCAACAACATCTACTTCGGCAGGCGCTGACCCCTCCTCGTCATCAGTGATGGTGCACTTCGCCCACCTCGGCGTAGCTCTCCGACTCGATCTGGATCGTCGTGTGGTCGATTGAGAAGCGCTCCTTGAGCATTTCCTTGATGCGGTTCAGGACCGCATCGGAGCGGGCCAGCGACGCCGTATCCAGGATCACGTGGCCTGACAGAGCCGTCATCCCGGACGTGATGCACCAGACGTGAAGATCGTGAACTCCCTTGATCCCGTCGAGCCGCTCGATGGCGCGTGAGACATCGCCCGGATCGACGCCGTGGGGCGCCCCCTCGAGCAGGATGTCCACCGTCTCGCGCAGGAGACGCCAGGCTCCCAGGAGGATCGCGCCGGCGATGGCGCACGACACCAGCGGGTCGATCCGGTGCCACGACGTCAACGCGATGGCGATCCCCGCCACCAGGACGCCGACGCTGGCGAGGGCATCGCTCGCGACGTGCATCCGCGCGCAGCGGACGTTCAGCGAGCGGCCGGCCCGCGACAGGATCCACATCCCGGCCAGGTTGGCCACCAGTCCGATCGCGGCAAAAACCGTGACGAGAGGGCCGTTCACGACCTGCGGCTGCATCAGCCGATCCCACGCCTCGTAGACGATCGCCAGGCAGATGACCAGCAGGATCACGCCGTTGGTGAGGGCCGCGAGGATCTCGACCCGGTGGTAGCCATAGCTGCGCCGTGGGTCCGCCGGCCGCCTCGAGACGCTCACGGCGAACCACGCCATGGCGAGGGCGAGCGCGTCGGTCAGCATGTGGCCGGCGTCGGAGAGCAGCGCGAGGCTCCCCGAGAGAAGCCCGCCAGCCACCTCGATCAGCATGATGCCGGTGGTGAGAGCCAGGGCAAGGAGCAGGCCGCGCCCGGCGGCGGCCGAATCGTTGTCGCGACCCGCCTGCGCGGCGGGAGGATGTGCCATCGGGGCGCTCAGTGCGCGGTGGCCATCGCCACCGCGTGCGTGTCGGAATGCGATAGAGAGACCTTGAGGGATCGGACGCGGCGCGCCGAAGCCAGCTTGCGCGCGCGTCCCGTCAGGCGCACCGCGGGGGCCCCGTCGGCGTTGCGAACGATCTCGATGTCGCGCCAGAGGAATGTCATGCTGCGCTTCACGGCCAGCGCCTTCACGACGGCCTCCTTGGCGGCGAAGCGCGCGGCGTAATGACGCGCAGGGTCGCGCCGGGTGGAGCAGTAGCCGACCTCTCCGTCGAGGAACACGTGCCGGATGAAGCGGTCGCCGTGCCGATCCAGTGCCGCGCGCACGCGCTCGATCTCGATGATGTCCACGCCGACCCCTTTCATGCACGCGATGTTATCACAGCCCCGGCGGGCTCCCCTCTTGACCATCCCGAGAATCATCTGTTAGGTTCGGCGCCATGCCCGCACAACGCGCGATCCAGACGGAGCTTGCCAACGTGAACGGCATCATCGCCCCGATCGAGCGGGCGACGATTTCCGTCACCGACCACGGGTTTCTGTACGGCGAGAGCGTCTACGAGACGATCAGGACCTACCGCCGTCGCGCCTTCCTCGTGACGCGCCACCTCGAGAGGCTCGAGCGATCCGCCGCGTCGATCATGCTGACGCTCCCCTGGACGCGGGACCATCTCGCGGGCGAGGTGAACCGGACGCTTGCCGCGGCTGGAGATGGCCCCGGTGAATACGCGATCCGCATTGTCACCACACGGGGGGACGGCCCCTTCGGGTACGACCCCGCGCTCTGCCCCACCCCGAATCTCGTCATCCTCCTGCGCAGGCTGGCGGAGCCGCCGCCTGACCCGCGCGAAGCCGGCATCTCGGCGGCGGTCTCCGCCGTGCGGCGTAATCCCATCGAGTCGCTCGACCCGCGCATCAAGTCGTCGAATCTCCTGAACAACATCCTGGCGGCGCACGACGCCCGCCGCGCGGGGGCCGACGAGGCCGTGCTCTTCAACACGGCCGGCTTTCTCTCCGAGGGGACGCAGTCCAACATCTTCTTCGTCGCCGGCGGGAGGCTGCGCACACCGTCGCTGGACTGCGGCCTGCTGTCCGGCGTGACGCGCGATCTGGTCCTCGACCTCGCCGCGAAGATGGGCATCGAGCGGGAGGAGGGGCGGTACCGTCGCGAGGAGCTGGACGCCGCGGACGAGATCTTCTTCACGAGCACGACGCGCGAGGTCCTGCCAATCCTCCGGCTGGACGGGCGCCCCGTCGGTGGTGGGAGCCTGGGCCCGGTCACGCTGCGCCTTCACGAGGGATACCGCGCGCTGGTCGAGCGGTTTCTCGCCGCGGGCGAAGAGGGGATCTGAGGGATCCGTTTCAGCCGGTGAAGTCGACGAAGCGCCCCAGGCCGTCGCCGCCGAACGAGAGATACCGATGGTGCCCGCGCCACGTGGGGAGGACGAAGACCGTCCCTCCCGGCAAGTCGATGCGGCGCTCTTCGTGGAAATGGCCCAGGACGATCGTGTCGCAGATGCGCGGAAAGAGGCTGCCGGCCCAGGCGGCGCACTCTTCGGACGGGAAGCGGCTCTTGTGGCGCATGTTGGTCCCCGAGAGCTTCCGTTCCAGCTTCTCCCCGAGACGTACGCCCCAGGAGCCCGGAAGCAATCGGAACAGCCCGTAGACGGCAAAGCTACGGCTGAACCTCTTCCAGAGCCGGTACTGCCGATCCTCCCGGTTCACCTCGTCCCCGTGCGCCGCGAGGATCCGGCGCCCCGCATGTTCCTCGACGAGCTGATCCTCCGCCACGTCGCTGAACGGGTTCTTCAGGTGGTTGCGCCGCACCGAGTAGTCGCGGTTCCCCTCCACGAACTTCACCTTCACACCGCGTGACACGAGTTCCTGGATCGCGTCGAGCACGCGCTGCTGGTGCGGCCGGCGGAACTTCGGCTCCGCGAACCAGACGTTGAAGAGATCGCCGAGGATGTAAACGGTGCCCGCCCCCGCTGCCGCGGTGCGCAGGAAGGCGATGAACGATTCGACCTCAGGGTCGTCCTCGGTGAGGTGCGAATCGGCGACGTAGACGAGCGGCCGGGGGGTGCTCACGCTTCGGCCTCCTTCGAGACCCCTTGCGCCAACCCCTCGAGGGTCGCGTCGCGCCACGCCGCGTAGGAGCCCGAAGCGATCGCCTCACGCGCGCCGCGCATCAGGTCCTGGTAGAAATGGACATTGTGGATGCTGTTGAGCCTGTGGCCGAGGATCTCGCCGGAGAGGAAGAGATGCCGCAGGTAGCCCCGGCTGAAGCGCCGGCACGCGTAGCAGGCGCACTCCTCGTCGATGGGCCGCGGGTCGCGCGTGTGCGCTTCGTTCTTGATGTGCAGCATGCCGTGCCGCGTGAACAGGGTGCCGTTGCGCGCGTTGCGTGTCGGCATGACGCAGTCGAACATGTCGAAGCCGTACCCGATGAGACGGACGAGATCGGAAGGCGCCCCGAGGCCCATCATGTACCGCGGCTTCTCGGCCGGCAGGAGCGGTCCGGTCAGCTCCCCCACCCCCCAGATCTCCTCGCGGGACTCCCCCACGCTCACACCTCCCACGGCATGGCCGTCGAACCCCATGGCGACGATCTCCGATGCATGCTCCCGCCTCAGGTCCGCATGCGTGCCTCCCTGGATGATACCGAAGAGGGCCGACCCCGTCGCGCTTCCGGCTCCGAAGACATCCAGGCAGCGGCGGGACCAGGCGCTCGTGCGGCGCATGGCCTGGATGTGCTCGTCGCGCGTCGCGGTCGCCGGGGAACACTCGTCGAGGATCATGGCCACGTCGGAGCCGAGCGCGCGCTGGATCGCGATGGCCGTCTCCGGCGTGAGCATGTGCGACGAGCCATCCAGATGCGAGCGGAACTCGACTCCTTCGTCGGTGATGCGCCGTCGTTCCGCGAGGCTGAAGACCTGGAAGCCCCCGCTGTCGGTCAGAATGGGGCCGCTCCATCCCATGAAGCGATGCAGCCCCCCCATCTCCTCGATCGTGGCGGCGCCCGGGCGCAGGTAGAGGTGATAAGTGTTGGAGAGGATCATCCGCGTGCCGGTCGCGAGGATCTCGTCGGGGGAGAGGGCCCGCACGGCGCCGTGAGTCCCCACGGGCATGAAGACGGGGGTCTCGACCGTGCCATGGAGGGTGTGAAGCAGCCCGCGGCGCGCGCGGCTGCCGGGATCCTGATGCGTCGTCTCGAAACGGAACTGAAGAGGCATGGGTGCCCAACGATACCCCGCGATGCGCCGCGTTGACAACCGAGAGAGCGGCGCTCCTCCTAGCGGAGCAGCATCGCGTCGCCGTAGGAGTAGAAGCGGTACTCGAGGCGCACCGCCTCGGCGTAGGCGGCGAGGACCCGCTCCCTTCCGGCGAAGGCCGCCACGAGCATCAGCAGCGTCGAGCGCGGCAGGTGGAAATTGGTGATGAGGCTGTCCACGACACGGAAAGCGTGCCCCGGCCGGATGAACAGGGCGCATCGCCCCGTCCCCGGCGCGACGTTCCCGTCGGGGGTCGCCTGCGATTCCAGGGCCCGCGTGACGGTGGTGCCGACCGCGACGACGCGCCCTCCTTCCGCGCGCGCGCGGGCGATGGCCTGGCAGAGCCGCCCGGGGATCGCGAAAGCCTCCGGCCGGAGCTCGTGCTTGTCGAGATCCTCGTCGCGCACGGGGAGGAACGTCCCCGGCCCGACGTGCAGCGTGAGACTCTCGACGCCGACGCCGCGCGCGCGCAGCCGGTCCAGCAGCGCCGGGGTGAAATGAAGCCCGGCCGTGGGAGCGGCGATGGCGCCCGGGGAGGAGGCGAACACCGTCTGGTAGCGCTCGCCGTCCATGGCGATGCGAGGGTCGGGAGGGTCGTCGGGGGATCCTCTGTGAATGTAAGGGGGCACCGGCATCAGACCGCGGCTTTCGATGGCCTCCTGCGCGCTCTGTCCAGCCGGCGGCGTGAGCGCGATGAGGTGGAACGCGCCGTCCTCCCGCGCGATCACGCGTGCGGTAAGCCCCGAGCCGAAGTCGATCCGCTCGTCCGGCCGGCGCGAACCGCGCAGCATGACGCGCCAGACCTGCGTGCTGCGCGCGCGCGCGCCGCTCTCCGCCGGCTCGCGCTCCGGCACCCGCTCAACCAAAAGCGTCTCCACGCGCGCCGACGCGCCGGCATCGGCGCGCTTCCCCCACAGGCGCGCGGGGATCACGCGCGTGTCGTTCAGCACCAGGAGATCCCCCGGCGCCATGAGGTCGGGAAGGGCGGAGAAGACCCGGTGGTCGAGGGACCCGCTGGTGCGATCCAGCACCATGAGCCGCGACGCGTCGCGCCCGGAGAGGGGCTCCTGGGCGATCCGATCGGGGGGAAGCTCGTAGTCGAAGTCAGAAAGACGCAACGCCGACCCGGGCTCGCTATGCCGGCTGGATGAGGGCGGCCACCGCTCCGGCCGGGTCCTGGATCACGCAGGACCTGCCGTAGGACCCCAAGTCGCGCGGGCCGGAGATCACGCGCCCTCCCCTCTCCCTGCATTGCGCCATGCTGCGGTCCAGATCGGCCACCGTGATGTAGATCAGCCACTGCGGGGGCAGGTCGGCGTTGGAGCCACGGGCGTGGCAGATCCCCGCCGCGGGGGTCGCGGCGCCCGGCGGGTTCATGCAGAAATCCTCGTACCCTCCCATGTCCACGGGCGATGTGCTCCACCCGACCACCTTCGCGTAGAAATCGCCGATTGCGACCGCGTCCTTCACGGTCAGGTCCATCCAGCCTATCGTTCCGGGTTCCGGGGTCTTCGCGTCGCTCATCGTCGGTCTCCTGAGTTGGTGAGATAGGGGATCGGATCGGCAACACCTGCTTCACGAAACGCGCGCAGGCGCAGGGCGCAGGAATCGCACGCTCCGCACGCGGCGCGCTCCTCCCTGTAGCAGGACCAGGTGAGATGCAACGGCGCGCCCAGCTCCAGCCCACGTTTGACGATGGCGCTCTTGCGCAGCGCGATCACGGGGGTCCGGATGCTGATCCTCGTCCCCGGCCGCGTCCCCGCTTCGATGGCAGCCTCGAAGCAGTCGAAGAACGCGCGCCGGCAGTCGGGATACCCGGAGGAGTCCTCCTCCACCGCCCCGATGTAGACGCTCCCGGCCCCGAGCACTTCGGCCCAGGCCGCGGCTGCCGCAAGAAGCTGGGCGTTGCGGAACGGCACGTAGGTGGGGGGAACATCGCGGCGTTTCAGATCCGCGTCGGGGACCGGGATCGCAGCGTCCGTGAGACTCGAGCCCCCCATGGCGCCGAGATGGTCGAGGCGCGCCACCAACCGATGGGTGACGCGGTAGTGATCCGCCAGTGCGTCGAAGCACTCTCTCTCGCGCGCCTGGGTCCTCTGCCCGTAGGAAGCGTGCAGGAAAGCCACCTCGCCGGCCGTCGCCGCAATGGCGGCCGTCACGCAGGAGTCCATGCCGCCACTGACGAGCACGACGGCCCTCTCACGCGGCATGGCCTCCCCTCGTCCCGCTTGCGAGCTCTTCGCGGATCGCGTCGTGGATCTCCGTGAACTCCTGCACCTTGTCCGCGTCGAGATGGTGCAGCGTCTCAGCCGTCAGAACCCAGTGGCGCACCTCCCCGAGCCGCGAGAGGACCTCCTTCCGGTTCTCCTCGGGGAGCATGCTGCTGATGCTGTCCCCCAGGCACGAGAACCCCGCGGCGATGCGCGCCCCGATCTCCAGCGCCTGGTCGCGCATCGGACGGTGCAGCGAGAGCCGATCCTCCTCGGGGAAACGGTCCTCGATCGCGTACACATACTTGATGAGGCGCTGCGCGTCCTGGTAGAGCGATCGCTCCTCGAAGCCGCTCACACGCCTCTCCGGTCGGCGCCCCAGATGTACTTGTGAATCTGAAGATGGAGACGCGCCTCCAGATGATCCTGCTTCATCCACTCCGCGAGGTCCCTGGGCTCGAGCACGCCGTGCGCCGGTGAGAGAAGCAGGGGAACCGCGGGCGGGAACTTCAGACGGCGGATGGTCTCGCGCGCCCAGATATAATCCTCCCTGTCCGTCAGCACGAACTTGACCTCGTCGCCGGCGCGCAGCTTCGGGATGTTCCCCCAGTCCATGCGATCCGTCATCCCGCTCCCGGGCGTCTTGACGTCCAGGATGACGCGCGCTCTTCGGTCCACAGGGCTGATATCGATCGCGCCGGACGTCTCGATCTGCACGTCGAACCCCTCGTCGAGGAGCCTCGCGATCAGGGGGTGCACTTCGTCCTGGAGCAGGGGCTCGCCCCCGGTGATGGTGACGAAGCGGCACCCGAAGCGAAGCACCTCCTGCATCACGGCCTCCTGCGTCATCTCGCGCCCATCGTGGAACGCGTAGGTGGTGTCGCAGTAGCCGCAGCGCAGGTTGCACTCCGAGAGCCGTACGAAAGTGCAGGGGTAGCCGGCACGGGTGGATTCCCCCTGGATGCTGTGGAAGATCTCATGGACCTTCAACGCGTGCCCCCTTCGTCTTCCCCCGGCGGGCCGTTTCGCGCCCGGGCCACATCCCTCGCAGCACTGCGAGGTTGACCCTGTCCTCCGCGCAGTCGGCCCCCTTCGGGGTTTCGAGGAACATCGGCACGGAGTCGAACCTGGAGTCGTTCATCAGGCTGCGGAATCCCGCAAGCCCGATGAAGCCCTTCCCGATGTGCTCGTGCCGATCCACGCGGCATCCCAGGTCCTTTTTGCAGTCGTTGAGGTGGAAAGCCTGGACCTTCTTCAGGCCCACCGCACGATCCAGCCGCTCCATGACGTCTTCGTACGTGGACGGGGTGCGCAGATCGTACCCCGCGGCGAAGATGTGGCACGTGTCGATGCAGACCCCGACGCGATCCGATGACTCCATGCCGCCGATGATATCGCGCAGATGCTCGAACCGGTGCCCGATCGAGCTTCCCTGCCCCGCTGTCGTCTCGAGGAGCACCGCGACCCGCCCGCCGGGGCGAGAGCTGAGGATCCGGTCCAGCGCCCGCGCCACCCGCCGCACGCCCTGGGCTTCGCCCGCGCCCATGTGCGCGCCCGGATGGGCGATCAGGGCGTCCAGGCCGAGACGCTCGCACCTGCCCAGCTCCCTGGAGAAGGCGCCGATCGAGCGCCGCCGGAGCGCGGGATCAGGCGAGGCCAGGTTGATCAGATAGGAGCCATGCGCGACCACGGCCGCGAAGCCGCTGCGCGACCGCGCGCTCTGGAATGCGAGGACCTCCTCTGCCGCGATCGGCTTCGCCGCCCACTGGTTGCTGTTGCGCGTGAAGATCTGGATGGCGTCGCACCCTACGGAAACTCCGCGCTCGATCGCCAGGTGCAGGCCCCCGGCGACGGACATGTGGGCCCCGAGGGTTTTCATGACGGACGCAGGTGTGTCAGGCCGCATCCGCGGCACTTGGCGGGATCGCGGTGGCGCGGCGCAGGCATGGGATCACCGGGCGGCGGACTGAGCGCGGTAGATCGAGACACCCTGCTCATCATAGACCCGTTCCAGCGGCAACGCGGGGTCGATCGCCCCTCCCTTCTCGCGGGTGCCGAGAAAGACGTACGTGATTCCGGTGCGGCGCATGAACTCCGCCTTCGCCGCCAATGGGACCGAGGGGGTGTAGAAGGCCTGGGCTTCGCGCTGCTTCAACCCGTAGTCAATCGTCATGAACCAGTGACCGACGTAGGCCTTGTGTCCCGAGAGCCAGGGAACGAGCGCTCCGGTGGTCGGGAGGCTCAGGACGACCCCGGGGGGCTGATCCTCGAGCCACCGCATGGCGGCGATGTCAGCCGCCGGGGCGTACGAGTTCGCCTCGTCGAAGGGGGCGATGGTCCTGTGGATGACGCTCAGCGGCGCATTGGCGAACAGACCGATCGCGACCAGCCCCACGATGATGGGGTCACGCATCGCCCTGGCCACCCTCGGAGAACCTTCCTTCATGACGGCGAGGCCTCGGGCCGCCAGCAGGATCAACGGCAGGAAGATCAAGAACTGATACTTGGCGCCGCCGGAGATGGGGTTGATGGAGAGAAAGAAGGCGGCGCCGAGCCACGCAAGGCAAACGTCGCCGGCCGCGGATCTCTCCTGCGCCATCGACTTGATGCCGAACCACGCGAACGGCAGGAGCAGGCCGTACGAGATCAGGTACCACCAGGGGGAGTAGAAGTCCTTCCACCCCGCGCTGGCCGCCGCGTTGGCGGCGAACACCGGGTCCCGACTCGCCCAGAGCAGATAGGCGGCGACGGCGGCGAAGGAAAGGAGCGACGGGATCGAAAGCCCGAGTCTCGACCGCACCCTGTCCCACGGGATCTTCTCGAGCCTTCCGAGCGCGACTGCCGCCGGGACGACGGGGATCAGCCCGAACGTCAGGTACGCCACCATCCCCGTATGGTGATGCGACAGCCAGATCACCGGGAGGATCAGCGCGCCTGCCCACGCCCGGCCCCGCAACGCAAGATGCAGCGCGAGGGTCATGAGGAACGCGGGCCATATCCAGTTCGGCACGTAGAACGAGCCGAAGGTGGCCCAGTTCCAGTAGTAGTCGTAGGGCTCCGTCAGCGCCTTGGCGCCCGACCAGACCTGGCTTGCGAGAACGAAGATCCAGTCCAACCCGCCGGCGAAGCAAAAGAGGACCACCGCAGAGATGCGACGCCGTTTCGCCTCGATGAAGTGCCGGGTGAACACCCAGAACATCAGGACGTAGAGGAATCCGACCACGACCTGGAAAGCAAGCCAGGTGGCGATCGTGGAGATCCCCGCGAGCCGGGAGACCATGCCGAGAATCCAGTAGTAGAGCATCACGTAGACCCCGCTCTGCGGCTCGCTCGTGAAGAGGTTCTCCATGAAGAAGCGGCCGTCGCTCGCCTGCCGGATGAAGGCGGCGTACTGGTAGTGGTCCGTCGGCATGAACGGGAAGCCCAGGAAGACGCGGGCGGGGGGGGTGGCGCGCTCGTAGCCCCGCCAGGTGTGGATCAGGCTCAGCAGCGGGGCGGACAGCGCCAGCAGGAGGACGAGGACCGGTGGGACTCGCCCCTTCATCAGAGGACGAGGAGGATCGCCAGAATGCTGCCGAGGAATCCGACAGTCTCGGCGCCGTTCTTGCGCCGGGAACGTTCGGGCTCGTCCTGATTCGGCGCCACCAGGTCCACCACGCTGCCGACGACCTCGGGCTGACGGTGCGGCTCGGGAAGCCACTGATCCTCGGCGAGAGTCGCCCCATCCTGCCGTGAGACGTCGCCGCCCGACGTGCTTCCCTTCCCCGTCGGTGGATCCGCGGGCTGGTCCTCGAAATCGCGCAGCAGGATGAAATCGACCGGGAGGGTGCCGCGTCTCGCGACGCTGTAGCTGGAGGGCGATTCGAAGATCTCATCCTTGCGCTGGATCGTCAGCTCGTATTGGCCGATCGGCAGCTCGATGTCGAAGCTCCCCGAAGAATCGCTGACGACGCGATGCTGCGACCCGAAGACACTGTGATCGAGGATCAGCTCGGCCCCACTCAACATCGTGACCCCGTCCTTCGAAAGAACGTGCCCGGCGATCCTGCCTGTCGGCGGGACGACGCCGATGACGTCCTTGCGGACGATCGCGGCAGTCGCGCCAGCCGCCGCTGTCACACCAGCAGAGGCCGTCGTCTTGGTGGATCTCATGCCGAGCTGCCGGCGCTTTTTGGGTGCCGGCGCCTCGGCGACCGGAGTGACGGCCTCTGCCGCCACCGCGGCTCCCTCTGCCGCGACCGCGGCTCCTGCCCCCGCAGCGGCTGCTTGTGGTGATGGTGCGACGGGCGCCGGTGGCAACGCCTGCGCCGAAAGCGCGGCCCCTGACGCATCCTGAGCGGGTGCTGGCGGCGGCGCCGAAGACGCTGGCGCGGCCTGCGCGGCCGCCGCTGACACATCCTGAGCGAGGCCGGATGCTTGTGGAGCCACCGCTCCCGCCACAGGGGGCACAATTGCCGGCACGGCAATGAGGGCAGGCGTCGCAGCAGCAGGCGGTGACTTGACCGCCGCGCCGATGCCGATTCCCTGCAATGTCTCGGCGGGCACCGCCATCATCGGGACGGATCGTGGCGCTTTCTTCTTTTTCTTGGCTTTGGGCGGGGGAGCGGCCACGGCCGGGCCATCGCCCTGAGGCCCTGAGGCGACTCCGACGACGGCCGGATTCTCCTTCTCGGCGGGGACCGTCGCATCCGGGTCCGCCGCGACGTGATTCAGGGCCAGCGTCATCCCGAGCAGAACAAGGGCGAAATACCTGATGGGTCGCGCGCTCGTCGTCAGATTGAAGGGATTCAATGGATGCATGGGATGCTCCCGATTCGGCCCTAGGGTTCGCAGGACTGGCTCACCGGGTGCGGGTGACCCGCGCTGTCCCGGCCCAGAGCGCCCTCCACCCCACCGGCGCTGGCACTCACAAGATAGAAGCGAATCTCGCGCATTGCGACGGACCCAGTGGCCTCGAGAACCGTCGTGCCGAGGCCGCATGCGAGGATTTGCTGAGTATACACCCCTGTCTGCCGCAAGGCCGCCAGATTTCCGCCGTAAACGTTCCACGCGACCCCTCCAGGGGACCCCGCGGCGCTCCAGGAGAGCGTCCCGCTCTCCTGGAAGAGGACCTGAGGCTCCGGCAGCAGGCTCCCAGCCAGCATCGCCGGGATGGAAGCCATCCTCATGTCCTCCGGATCGTCCGGATCGGTGTAGGTGCAGGTGACGGAGGTCGAGGCGGCCACCGACAGCGTGGCGTCATTGTTGGGCGTTCCGGTCGTGCTGGTCTGGAGCGTGCCGAGGAATCTCCCCCTGACGGCGATCTCCGTGTCCTGGAGGATCTTGTTCTCCAGGTCCGGGAAGCTGCTCGCGCAGGTCACCGTGACCGTGGGAGAAGTGTTCGGGTCGGGGTTCTGGTCCTGATCGATGAGACGGATGAAGAGAGGGCTTCCGGCCGCGAAGGTCACAATCGGTGTGCCCCCGGCATCGGTGAACTCGAAGGCTCCGTCGCGGTCGTCGTCGGTGCCGAGGAGAGGGTTGCGCTCGCCGTCGTCCAGACGCCCGTTGCGGATCGCATCTTCGTCGCCGTCCGTGCGACTGCCAGCGTCGGTATCCCCCAGGTTCGGATCGGTCTTCGTGTTGGGATCGAGGTCCTTCGTGAAGACCCCAGTGTTCGTCCCAATCGGGAGAGGAGGATTTACGCCATCCAGCCCGCACTCGAGGCCGTCGGAAAGCTGGTCGCTGTCCGTGTCGAACCGCGTGGGGTCGGTCTCCGCGGTGGTGCACGCGACCCCTCCGGAGTCCTTCATGCCATTCCCATTGCGATCTTCCGCTCCGTCGGAGAACCCGTCGTCGTCATGATCGGAGTCGAGCGGACTGGTCAATGTCGACTCATCGGCATCCAGGGTGGCACCACCCGGACGCGTGCCGTCCTGAATGCCGCCGCTCGCGGGATCGGGGAGCATGTCCCGCCCCGGAACTCCGGGGGCCAGGACGCCACGCTCGGCACCATCATTCACTCCGTCCCCATCCGATTCCCTGTCGAGGGGGTCCGTCTCCCCCGCGTCCTGCAGCCCGTCACGATTGAGATCTTCTCCCTCGAAAACGGACGCGATTCCGTCCGTCAGCCCCCCGGTGTTCCCCGGGTTGGGATTGAAGCCGTCGATGACGCCGTCGGGGAGACCGTCGTCGTCGTGATCCGCGTCCCAGGGGAAGGTCCTCGAGTTTGGATCGGCATCGACGATGAAGGAGGCCGACGTCGTGTCGGTGCCATCGCCCCCCGGCCCGCCGTCGGGTGTCGTGTTGCGCCCGTTCACCCCACCGCCCGGCGGAACCCCCGCCTCGACGCCGTCGGGTATGCCATCAGCGTCGGAGTCAGTGTCCGGGATCGAATCGCCGTTGAAATCCAGGCGCAGAGGGCTGCTCTCCCCATCCGACGAGCCGAAGACCCCATCCAGGTCGCGATCTTCCCCTTCGCGCGCCTCGAAGATGGCGTCATTGGGATCGGCCCCGTTCGCGCCCGGGATCCTCCCATCCGGAAGCCCGTCGTCGTCGGTGTCCTGATCGAGGGGATCGCTCTCTCCCGGGTCGATGATGCCGTTTCCGTTCTTGTCCTCGCGGCCATCGGGGAGGCCGTCGCGATCGCTGTCGGGGTGATTGGCGTCGGTCTCGGTCCAGATCTCCGCCAGACCGACGATGTAGTTCCCATCGAGATCCCCCTCGATGCCGCCGTTGAGGTTGGCGTCCTCCACATTGTCGAGGATCCCGTCCGCGTCGGAGTCGCCGCTGTTCGGCAGGGTCACGGAGCAAAGGTCATCGGCGATCACGGAGCAGCTCGTGCCAAGGGGAAGAGTGCAGGCCCCGGCGTCCGCGTCGTTGCCGCGGTTGGTGGAGGTCAGGTCGGTTCCGTCGCCGCCGGGGCCGGCGTCGAGGGTGCCGTTGCGACCGGAGACGCCGCCTCCCACCAGTCCGCGCTCCGAGCCGTCGCGCATACCGTCGCCGTCCGTGTCGGGGTTTATCGGATGGCTCTCCGTCAGGCCGATCATGCCGTCCCGGTTGAGATCCTCCCCCTCCCGCCCGTCCATGCAGCCGGCGCGGCCACCGTTCGCCGTGTCGATCCATCCGTCGGGGAGACCGTCGTCGTCGGAGTCCTGGTCGAGAGCGCTGCTCCCGAGAAGCGCCTCGCGTCCGTCGTTGAGCCCGTCCCGATCCGTATCGGGATCGGTAGGATCCCGCTCCTGCCAGATCTCGCTCGTTCCGTTGACGATCTGATGGTCGAGCAGGGTGTCACCCAGCACGGCTCCGTTGTGGTCGGCGTCCTCGATGCCGTCGTTCAGCGTGTCGTTGTCGGTGTCCGCGTCCCACGGGAGGGTCACGGAGACCCCGTGGTCGACGTCCTCGATGTAGTGTGCCGCACCGATATTGGTGTCCGGATGAGGGATTCCAAAGAGTCCGGTCTCGGTGCCGTCGAAGATACCGTCGGCGTCCGTATCATGGTTCCGGGGATTGGTCTCCGCAGTTCCCGTGGCGTCGCCATCGCCGTTAGCGTCCTCGGCGCCGTCGGCGAGGCCATCGTCGTCCGAGTCGAAGTCGTTGGGATCGGTCCCGGCGTTCGGGTCGGCATCCTCGCGGAAGAAGAACGCCAGCGTATCGTCGGTGCTCGTGTAGGGTCTGTTGGGATCATCGCAGGCGACCTTGTTCGGGTCGTCGTCGCAGGTGAAGCGCAGCTCCGTGCCGTCCTGAATCCCGTCGTCGTCGGTGTCCTGGAGGAACGGGTCGGTGGGCTCGCTGGAGAACGCCCCGGCGATCTCATCGGCATCGCTGATGCCGTCGTTGTCGTTGTCCCGGTCCTGCACGTCGCTGGAGCCGTCGCCGTCACGATCCTGGTACGACATGACGTAGACCTCGCCGCGGAACGCCGGGAACGCCGGGTCGCCGATCGCTCCGACCAGCAGCTCATCCCCCCCGCCGGCATTCGGATCGCGATTCAGATCACCCGTTGCCAGGGCAAATCCCGAGTGATCCTCCCTGTCGGCGCCGACGACGATCCCCTCGACACCCGAGGGAAGATTGTCGATGGGGACGTTCGGATCGAAACCGGGAACCACGGGACGGTTCGTCCCCGCGCGCAGATCGATCGTGAGGTGCGACCCTGGCGCCCCGAGGATCGCGCCGGAGCCCAGCCTGATGTAGGTCGCCCCGACGTTCACGTTGGTCTGATCCCGGTCGAATCTCCGGGCGGCGGCGAGCAGATCCCCGAAGCCGTCACCGTCGAGATCGCCCACGGCCACCGAGAAGCCGAGCTGGTCGGCGGTGGTCGCTCCCAGGAGCGTCAGGTCCCCGGCGGCGACCGAGAGATCGATCGGCCCCTGGGGGCCCATGCTCACCGGGTCCAGAAGCCGCCATCGCGTCGGCGTGTTGGGATCGGGGGCCGACGCGCGCCCTCTGAGCACGGAGACCTCACCGGCCGTGGGACGCAGGTCCCCCGTCGCATCGGCGTAGACCGCCCCCGCCACGATCTCCCCGCGCATGTCGCCGGTGAGGTCGCCGCAGGCGACGGAGAAACCGAAATCGTCGCCGTTGGTCGCTCCGAAGATGGACAGGTCCGCCGTCGATCCGTTCCGGTCTCCCGCGAAGAATCCGGAGGCGACGTTCTCTCCGAGAAAAACGCGCACCTCGCCACGGTTGATCCCCGTGCCCGCGGGGCCATCGCCGAAGATCGCGCCGATGACGAGATCGTCGCTTCCGCCGTTGTCGATATCGCACCCCGCCAGCGCCTCGCCGAACGCGTCCGATGCGTCCGGTCCGAAGAAGGTCGTCGCCGCGCCCGCGGAGAGATCGAACGGGCCGGTGGCCATCGGAAGCGCGGAGCCGCGCACGACGTGCACCGCCCCCGCGGCGTCGCGCGCCGGGGCCGTGGCATCGGCGTCGCGCGCCGAGACCGCCATCCATCGATCGGATGCGCCCAGCGCGCCTGTCGCGATGGCGAACCCCAGCAGATCGCCGGCGCGCGCGGCGGAGCCGCGCGTCAGGGTGAGGACGGTCACTCCCGCAGGGGGGGTGGAGACCGTGAAAACCTGTCCGGTCGCCAGACTCCCGCCCCCGAGGATGACGAAGGCGCGCCCCGCGTCCGTGGCGTTCCCCGGATCGCTGAAGGGAGCCCCCACGATGATGTCATCGAAGTCGTCGTCGTCGAGATCGCCGCAGGCGACCGAGAAACCGAACCCCTCCACGCGATCGGCGCCGCCTCCGGGAGCCGAGATGATCACGTCGGCCGCGTTCGGGTCGTCGAACCAGGGGAGACTCTGCAGCGACGCGCCACCCAAGTAGACCAGGACGCGGCTTGCCTCACGGTGGCCGACCACCACGTCGTCGAACAGGTCGTGGTTCACGTCGCAGACGGCGATCGCCGCGCCGAACTCCCTTCCCCCGTCTCCACGCCGCAGCAGCACATCCTCGCTGTCGAGCGACCCGACGGTCGGATCGCCGTCGAGCTGGACGACGGGCCTCGAGATGGCGCCCGCGGCAGGGGTCACGGCGATGAGCAGGCCGGCCAGCGCCAGAACGCAACCCTCCTGGAATCGGCGCATCGTCATGGGTCTACCGGAACCTGTAGCGCGTGGAAAGGATGATGCGCGTTGACGGGTCGGCCGCATCGACGGCGAAATCCAGATCGAAGCTCTGGCCGCTGAAGCCCAGGCCTCCCGTCACGTGGACCTCGGAGTCGGTCTCCTCGAAGAAGCCCCCCTCGATCAGCGCGCCGCTCTGGCCCTGGAGGCCGCCGACGTCGCCGGAGATGTCCGTGAGATGGATGGAGGCGTTCTCGTCGAGGTAGGCCCCCGCGCGCAGGGCGAGGCTCCACGAGGGATGGATCATCCGCCACTCGGTGCCGAAGTGGACCTCGGTCGCGTCGTCGGCTTCGAACGTGGCGGACTGCACGAAGTCGGAGCTGGTCAGGATGTTGCGCCCCGGCACGAAGTCCTCGACCAGGTCGCTGTAGGAGACGTGCTCCACGTCGAGCGCGAAAACCAGCGTGCGCAGCGATGAGGAGCCATGGGAGAGAAACGGCGTCCACGCCGCGCCGATCGACGCACGATCGGGAACCTTGATGGTGTTCGTGAAGGAGGCCTCGGTCCCGGTCAGCAGATCGGTGGCGGTCCCGGGAAGCTCGAAGCGCGGCCCGCCGCGGTAGAGCGTCGCGAGCCCCAGCGTGGGGTGCGGACGGAAGAACACCCCCACCGAGAAGCCGATGCCGGTATCGGAGCCGTCGGTCACGGTGGTGCGTAGAGGCTGGGGGGCGCTGGACTGATAGCGCGGATCGAACATGCCGGGACCGGTGAACTGAAGAGGATCCGCCAGGAGCCCGGTGGAGATCGCGTCGACCTCGAGCTGCGCGAACAGGGCGGAAGCCCCGATCCAGAAGTCGGGAGTGA
>Ga0137433_1000040_pt1 | contig 66453 bp, 90 predicted proteins | sample EasRivERMZT840_2_FD_102335 | JGI IMG/M metagenome (GOLD analysis project Ga0137433, IMG submission 102335) | Soil microbial communities from meander-bound floodplain in the East River, Colorado, USA - East River MetaG ERMZT840_2 | ecosystem: Environmental > Terrestrial > Soil > Floodplain ...
GGGCGCGATCGAACCTGAGTCACCCGCACCGCCTTCCCAGTCGTAGAATGCCTCGTAGTCCAGAGGCCAGTTCCCCCCGCCACGCATCACCATGTCGATGTAGTGGTAGCGCTTGAGTACCACGTTCCCCATGCCGGCTTCGGCCTCCACCGGCTCGAGGTACGGCATGAGGTAGTCCATGTCGATGGCGACATCGCCCTGCGGCCTGTGGTCGCTGTGGCGGTTCGTGTTGAGGAAGTAGACGATGCCTGCATCGCCGCCTCCGATGACCCGCTCGTCGTTGCTGTCGAAGTCGCGCGAATTGGCGATGATGCTCACCGGCGCCCTGTGGAACGCCCAGCCGGAGTGCTCCTGGAGCGGCTTGTGCAGCACCGGCTGGATGCTCGGGACGCTCGAGGGCTTGATGGCCTCGGTCCAGTAGATCTGGTCCCGCTCGGTCAGGTAGGCACTGGTGATGTAGTTCGACCGCCCGAGGTTCATGTCCTGGAGGACGGGCTCGGCCAGGCTGTTGAGCCGCCTGCCATCCCAGAGCCCGCTGATCTTCACTGCGTCCCATCCGCGGTCCATCTCGTAGTACCCCGAGGCGTGCCGGAACCGAACGGCGTTGTCATCCACGATCACGCTGCGGTGGCTGAGCGTGCCGATCTTGTTGTTCATCCGCTGGAAGGAGAACGGCTGAAGGCCCCCCACGTCCGGGCCGACGTAGAAGCTGTTGTTCTTCCAGACGACACAGAAGCCCCCCACGTCCCGCGCGGCGGTGACTACGTCGTTGTCGCCTTCGTCCAGGGGCACGCTACCGCCCCCAGGGACGCGCTCCCCGTCCCCCTCGCGGCTCACCCACACCCGTCCTGGCTGAGCGGGGTCGTTGTAGACCATCCGGTTGGAGACCAACGCGACCACCCCGGCGTTTGGCGGCACACCGTTGAGGTCGTAGGTGTTGTCGCCCTCAAGTTCGTCGGTGAGCGAGGTCGCGGCCAGCGTGTCGAGGAACGTGGTGACGCCGTTTGTGACCTCACCATCGAGCGCTGGGCTGATGCGTTTGTATGACGGCTGGCCGGGGGCCAGGCGGTAGATCCGCAGATGCGTAACCTTGGGGTCCACCGAGACGGGAAGATTGGTGAGTGTGATCGAGGAATTGTTGGCGGAGACGGCGAATGCGGGGGTGAAGATGGGGTCTGACTCCCGGCCAGTCACGGTCGAATAGAACACCACGGCGATGGTGTGCTCGCCGCTTTCAATGAAGCCTCCAGATGGAATAATGGTGAGCGTGGGGGCAGCAGCAGGCGCCACGATGCCAGCCTCGTAGGCCGTCATCGAGTCCACGATGAGCTTGGGGCGCTCGCCTTCCTGAACGGCGTACAGGAAGTTCCTGACGCTCTCGAAGATCACGGGCCGGTCTGGCTGCATCCCGGACACCAGTTGACGCCAGAAGTTCTGCTCCGGTACGTAGATGCTGATGCACCCGCGGCCCGCGGCGACGATGTAGTTGCCGCCACCGACGTTGGGGCTCCGGATCCAGTTGTACAGGCCCGTGAGGACCTCCGCCCCGACCCAGGCGTTGGCGAAAACCACCACCGACTCTACGGTTGCAGAGACGTTGCGGGTGTAGGCGATCTTCAGGTGTGTGATGGCTGCCCAGTTACCCGCGGCAACCATGGTGAAGGCTGATTTGCGGATCGCGAAAAATGTCCAGCCATCGGTTCCGTCGTTGACCACATCGTTTACCTGCGCCGCCGAGTCGATGAACTTGCGGAACAGGTTGACGTTGAGGGTGCTGTGCAGCTCAAACCGGATACCAGCGCTGCCGGCGGTGAAAGAGATGGCCGTCTTGTCGTAGCACCACACCCAGAAGCAGATGAACTCCTGGAGGTTGGGCGACAGATCCAGCGTCGAGGAGAGGGTGTGCTGGGCTCCAGGAACCGGCGTTCCCGCGCCATTGCTGGCGAGTCGGATGGCCTCAGCGCGGGGGCCGGTCGCTCCAAAGGGCCTGATGATCGGCAGGATGGTGAACGTGGCCCCGGCGCCCGGCGTGACGCTGAATGCCGGGCTCACCGTGATCACTTCGGCCACTTCGTCGTAGTCGGTGATGGTCCGGCTCTGGCCAGAGCCAACGCCGGTGTCAACCCGGAAGGTCCTGCCGACGAACTGGTCCAAGAAGATCGCATCGGCGAAGTTCGGCAGGGTGACAGTGGTGGAGGTCGCCGACACCACCGCGCCGGTCTCCGTTTTCTCGCGCCGCCCTTGGCCGTCCCAGCTCTCGCTCGGAGTCGCGGTGAAGTCGAACGTCGCGAGCCCCAGGGCGCACGCCCCGTTCTCGCTCATGAAACCGATGCCGCCGCGCTGGCCCACCCCGCCGATGGTGTCGAGGTTCACGTCCCACGTCCGCACGCTGTTGCCGGGCTTCACCTGCCTCGGGTCCAGATCCGTGACGTGCCCCAATCCCAAGTTGGGGAAGGTGAACTCTATGGGACGCAGACCATGCCTCGCCGGGCCTTTCCGCCCGTGCCGGCCGGCCATCGCCTCAGCCTTGCGAACGCTACCCACTTACTCTTCGCCCTCCTGCTGGCGTGCCTGCTCGAGGATCTTGTTGCGCTCCTCGGCACACGCATTAAGCGCCTGCCTCGTGAGCGCGTGAATGGTCGCCATGGACCGCGGCATGTCCCCCGTGTCCATCATCTGGAGCAGATACGCAAGCTGGGGGTTGCTGAGCTTCGGGGCCGGCGTGCGACCCCGCTCCCCCCCCGCCGAGCGCTTTGGCATCGACACGAGCCTCGGCGCTGACTGTGGCGCGTCGGCGGCAGGTACTGTCTGTTCATCTTCTCCATCGCTCATGTATAACTCCCTCCCTAGCCGAGTTGTTCGATGATCGCTGTCTGGCACGTTGCTGTCCCGCCGGAACCGCTCCACTGCCATGTGAATCCGAGCGTCGCCTCCTGAGTGGTGTCTACCCCAGCGGTGGTGAAAAAGGTCTGCGGGGACAAATACGCGCCAAGGGCCGTAGTGGATTGGAACAGGAAGGTTCTGCCTATCGTGCCGTTCGGCCCACTCTTGCGGCACACCATCACGAGTTCTGCGGACCATGACGTTATCCGTGACAGCCCGACATCGAGGGAGGCTGCGTCAACGAGCGTGGCCGCACCCAACTTGGCAGAGAGCGCGAACGAGCCGACCAACGCCGGAGACGTGAGCTTGCCCGCGAGGCAAGCGCGGATCGTCCGCCCAGGGATCAGAGCATCCGCCGGAATGACGAGCGACCCGATGCCGGCACCGATAATGGATGCCTCGGCTGTCCCCGCGACGACACCATCTGCCGTCGCGACGTAGAGCAATCTGTAGCCGCCGCCGACATGGAATGTCGGATCGAATTCTGGGCCGTAGATGTCCACAGGCCGCAGTGTCTCCGTGTTGAGGTGCGTCATTCCCACTCCAGCTTCGTACAGTTGTAGCGTCCGATGACGCCAGCATTCCCGGCAGTGCCGGCAACGCCGTTGAAGCTGCTGCCGATGCCACCGGCGCCTCCAGCACCGCCGGCCGCCTGGATGGTGCCAACGGTCGGGATGGTCTTGTAGCCGAGCAGAACCCAGCCTCCGCCACCTCCTCCACCACCACCACCGCCGCCATCATCGAGGCCCAACGAATTGCCGCCGTTGCCACCGGCCCCTCCATTGGCTTTGATCGTCCCGCTGTTTACGATGGACATGGCAACGATGCAGGCCACTCCGCCACCCGAGCCGCCGCCGCCACCACCGCCCCCGGTGTCCCCAGCCCCTTCGGCCGAGCCGGATGTCCCGCCGCGTCCGCCCGTGCCACCCTGGATGACGGTAGCCGTCGCCCCGTGGTAATGGCGCCCAGTGAGATGCCGCCACTGCCTGAGCGACGCTGCGGTTCCAGCGCCAGAGCCTACATTGATTTGAGTAGTTGAGTCGCCGCCCTTGCCGCCCCCACCACCGTTGCCGCCCATGCCGGTCGCTGCCGTTGGAGCAGTAGCGAGAGCCCCAACAGATGGGCCAGCGACCCCGGTTGACCCGGTTGTGCCGGCCGTCGAACCTCCGACGTTGCGGTTGGTGTTGCCGATCACCCCCACGCCGCCCACGGCTCCTGCTGCGTTCCCGCCGCCGGAACCATCGGCCTTGATCGTCCCATTGTTGGTGAGCGTCCCGCGCACGAATACCGCGAAGCCATCGAGCGTGAGTGTCACGGCGGCGTTGACCGTGAGCGACGAGTAGTACATATCCTGCGTGAGTGTCGTGTTCCCAGCGATGGTTACGGCGCCGTCTGAGCCATCCCCGAACAAGAAGTCGAGGAAGTCCGCGGGCCACGTCTCTGCTGTATCTCCGGTATCGACGCTCAACTGCCGCGCCGCCGTCAGGTCCGATGTGCATGCGATGGTCAGTTGGTGGGAGTCGTTGGAGTCGTTGATCTTGACGGTGTTGAAGGTTGGGTCTGCCGTCGTGGAAAGGTCCTGATTCGCCGTGACGTCGCCGGTGAGACGGAGAGTACGGTCGGCGTTCGCGAGGTCGAATGTGAGGAATCGATCCGCGGTATGCGCCGGGCTGCTGAGTGCGCGGAGGCCGAGGATATTCGTCCCCACGCCCGTCGCGTCATCGAAGAAACTCACGCCGGTGAAGAATGCCCCATGCAGCCACGGCTCGTCCGTCGCGTCGCCGAATATCAGCGCTGTCCCAATGCTGCCGCCACCGCCGGTAACGATGGAACTATTGAATGAGAAGTTAACCCCAGACAAAACTATGGATGCCGCCCCGAGGTTGATGGCTGTACCAAGGTTGAGATTGCGCCACCGGATACCCGTAGTCCCCAGGTCTGCGGTATTATTACTCGTCCATCGCAATGCGCTTGCTTGCAGGATGAGGCGATTCGTATCCTTCAGGTCCCCCGCTGTGTTCAACCACGATGGTATCGAGTCACTCACGGTGGTGACAGGGCTGAGCGCGACAGCGCCAATGGCAATGCCCGAGTCCTTGATGAGCTTCCCGGTGATCCCGTCGTAGGTCGCGATGTTGTCTGCGACCGCGACGGCTGGCCCGGTGACATCGCCTGCGCCCCCGCCGGGGATCCCGAGCAGGGCCTGGGTCTCAGCCACCGTCATGGGCCGGAAGTTTCCGGCATCGCGCCCGAGGACGGTATCCACCGGGACAGCGATCTTGACCAGCGAGGAGCCCGCGCTCTGGCGGCCGAACAAAGATGGCTCATCGGCGAGCAGCTTCACGGGACCCGCGCCGTTGGAGCGCGCCAGGATGTAGTCGGTCTCGGGGCCGTCGTAGTCCAGCGCCGCGAGGGCCGCCTGCTCGGCGTCCGTGAATGCGTTGGTGTTGGGGTTGGACTCGTAGAGGCTCTTGATCTGGCCGGCGTCCAGACCTGCCACGAGCGGGCTGGGGATCCACTCCTCGATCACATCGTCCCAGACGACAGCTTCTTTGTCGTCCGCGTTGATCGGGACGCCACCGAGGACGGGGCGTTCCCCGCGCCTGTCGATCATCTATTGGCTCCGCGCCGGTGTGGAAATAGGCGGGGCCAGGTCTTCACCCGGCCCCGCCCCTCGGGTGTATCTCTTACAGGACGTTGCTCATCGTCTGGCTGAGGACCACCATCTCGAACCCGACGCTCGTGTCGAGGAACGCCGTGGCGCCACCGGCGTTGGTGACATCCACGATGAGCAGATCACCGTTGCGGAAGATCATCTGGTCGTGGATCAGCTCATACGGCTCGCCGGCCACTGTCGCCGTGGCAAAGGCAGTCGGCACAGTGAAGGTCCCTGTGCCGCCCGAGTAGTCGCTCACCGGCCTGATCTCGCCTGTTGACAGGCGCTTGATCAGGCTGTTGAGGTAGGTATCGACTCCCTCGAGCGCGTTGGTGTCCACCAGCGTCGTCGTGCTGCCGGCCCCGCTGGTGCTGGCGACCCTCGCGTTGCCGCGCCTCTCGTCCGGCGCCAGGGGAATGACGGTCCTGCGCCCCGCGGCGCCACCGGCGATCGGCTGCGTGATGGCGAGCGCGGTGCTGTTGATCGGGATGTCCACCCCCTCCACAGCGGCCACGCGACCATTACCGACCGCGATCATCTTCTTGAGAACGAACGTCAGGTCGTTGCTCGCCGCAGCGTTGCTGGCTCCCTCCACCATGACCGCGCTGACAAGGCGCGCCTCCTTCCCACCGGGAAGCAGGATCGGCCGCATGAACCTGTCGATGGCTGCGGCGCTGAGAACCGCGATGCCTTGGAGCGGGATGGTGCCGCGAATGCGTCTCCCTACGTGCTCGAGATCGAGGTCTCCTTCTGATGCTCCGCCGGTGTAGGACATAATTGTGACCCCCTATCGGTATCCCTGATGGTGGCGCGTCAGTGTCGGGCCATCGCGCGTGCGCCACGCCGCGCGGCAGCCAAGTCCTACTCGAACCGTTCGACCTCGCAGACCGAGTTGTTTATCGTGCCGGTGCCCTGCACGGTCATCGAGATGAACAGCGGATTGACGAAGCCGACTTCCTGCTGCCCGTAGATGTCTCGTGCCTTGCCAGGCGTCGCCGGGCCACCGGTGGAGGTGTAGTCCTCCAGCACGATCCGGCGCTCGGCGCTACCAGGCGCCACACCCCACACGAAGGGGCTGATGCGCCAGATCTCGCCGCGCTCGCTGAACTCCTTGGGGCGGATGCTCACCTGGTGGCACGGGTGATACAGATGCCCCTGAATCTCATAGTCGGTTGTGGCATCCGGGACCGTGAGCCACGGGGAGTTCACATATGCGATTCTGACTGTCGAGACTGTGGTTGGCTCGTAGGCGACGATCTCGCGCTGCTGGCCAGCACCCGTACCCCCAATGAGTTTGATGCGCAGGCCGGGGAACCAGTTCCCGTTGGTGCGCTCGCGCACGCCAAGGTTGATGAAGTTCGCCCCGCTGCCAGCCTGGGCCTTCCCGAGGAACGGCTCCGCATGCAACATCGTCACCACGTCGAAGGTGTCTTCATCCGCCGGGATCGTCCCGAACCCTGGCGGGTCCACGACGTAGTGCGCTCTGGTGCCGCCCACGTTCGTCTGGTCGATGATGCGGAACGCCTTGCCGCGCAACAGGCCGGTCTTGAAGACGATCCAGAGCCCGTTATGGAGCCCCGTCGCGGTGTCTGGGTCGGCGTCGTCTGTTTCGATCTCGGTGAGCGTGGGCGCGAAGTTCGACGCCTCCACCGAGCCGGAGGACGTGTCCAGCACGCTGATCGAGAACAGCCTGTGGTTCGTTACTCTCTCTGACACGGTGTCTCCCCCTCAGTCGAGATCTGCAATCAGGTCGAATGGCATGACGGCACGCTGGCCCGGAGTGGGCATGTCCAACACGCTGATCCAGTTGTCGCGCGCCCGCTCGTACTTCGCGTACTTGCCGCTGGCATCTTCATCGGCCGTCTCGACAATATCGGCGCACGCCAGGTAGCGCACGAGGCGCGCCATCATGCGCGGGAATGGCAGCAGCAGCGCGTAACGGCTCCCCCCGGCAATCGTCGGGGGCGTCGTCCAGACGCTGTCGAGCGTCAGCTCCCGCGTCACCCCGTCGTAATCCGTGACCCGCTTGCGCTGGCCGATACCGGTGCCCGCCACGATCTCGATCTCCATGGCGTTGTAGATGTCGTCGATGGGCTCCGCGGGGCGCTGGCCGATGCTGTTGGAGAACGTCGATGCCAGCCTCAGCAGGTTCGTAGCGCCAGGGTCTGCTGCCTGGGTGCCGAACAGCAGGTCGGGGATGTCGTGCTCGTACCAGAGCTTGAGGTTGTTGGCGACGACCCCTGTTGGGGGCGGGTCGAGCAGGATCTTCCGGCCGACGATCTCGTACGTGGTCCTGCCTCCCAGTTGAGTCCCATAGTTCGGATACTCGCTGCCCGCCTGGGCCTCGCTCTTCCTGTCCTCCGTGATCGTGACCCACCGGGTGGTGCTGAGGACCTGCGCCCGCACGAGGCGCACGAAGTTCACCGGGAGATCGGCGCCCGGCGGGTCAGTCCCGTTGCCGGCCCCCACGGAGAGCAGCGTGGGGGTATCGGCGGTGTGCAGCAGCGTCCGGTAGCGCTCGTGGGTCTCGAGCACCTCCGCCAAGACATCGTCCTTGGCGCCGTTGATGGCCGGGTAGAGGTACTGCGGGGCGAAGAACGTCGTGGTCAGAGCATCCTCGCCGGCCTCGGCCAGGACATCGAGGCCCAACTGGTAGAGATTGCCCCCTACACTCGACATTCAACACCCCTTCGGCGCTATCGGCGGCGCCGGCCGCCCGCGGGCTTCTTCTCCGCGGCATCCTCTGCCTTCTCCACATCCTCGAGCGTCTGAACCCCAGTGCGGGACGCCAGCTCGTCGTCAACCTGGCTCTTGGCCTGATCCGCCGGGATCCCGGCGTCCACCTTGTCGAGCGCCGAGATGAAGTCCTCCTTGGTCCAGCTCACGTTGGTCTTCATGCCCTTCTTGATTGCCAGCGCCCGCAGCTCGTCGCGGGTGAAGTCGGACAGGTCGATCGGCGTGCGGCTCTCGAACGCCGCGATCTGCTCCTCCGTCTGGACCTGCTCAGCAAGCACCTGCTTCCTGCTCAGGTCGAGCTTCACGGCCTCAGCCAGCGCCAGCATACGGTTGTCGAGCGCGTCTCCGCGCCTGAGGGCCGAGTCCTTCACGCCCTGGCCGCGGTAGACCGCGTTGTCGGCCTCCCGGTGACGCAGGTACTGTTGCTCGACGTGATCGACGAACCTGTTCAGGCCCGCGCTCTCCATCTCCGCGAGGATCGCCCGGCGCTCTGACTCTGGCAGCGGGTGGCCGTCGTCGTCGATGAAGCGCTCCACGCGGATCGGCGTCACCCCCCACCGACCCAGGTGCCGTCCCACCATCTCCAGCGCGAAACGCTGGTCTACCTGGTCATCAGAGACGTGGAAGTTCGTCAGCTCCATCGGTTTGAAAAGGAATTTCTTCCCCCGGAACTCGAAGGTCAGGGGCTGTGGGCATGGGTTGTAAACAATGTCGCCCGCCGTCAGTGGTGCCATCGTGCGCCTCCTCGTTGTTGCTGGTGTCATCCAGCGGTCGCAGGCTCTCCCGCATCGCGCCGGCCACGCCAATGAAGTGGTCTGCCGAGGCAAAGCCCGTCAGTTGCAATGTCTCCGGGTTTTTCTCGAGGTACTCCATCCAGTCCTTGTGCCACTGCTGGTAGCGCTCGTCGTGCTCGTCATCAGCGCGTTGCTGGAGGGCCTCTTCCTTGCGCTCAAGGTCATCGAGGAACGCCTCGACCGTGCTGGCAAAGCGGCGCCAGTCGGTGCGGTAGAGCTTCCCGATCATCGACTCGTAGCCCGGCTCTTGCCGGACGCCGGCATCGTCCTCGAGGTAGAAAATGGGCCGTGGCGGATGGGTCCTGGACTGCTTGTTGCCCTCTGTCATCCAGGTGATGCACACCCAGCGAAGGCGAATCCGGTCCCACACCACGTCGTAGGCAGGGTCGTACCGGACAAGCGCGGCCATCGCATCAGGGAACCGGCGATGAGGATCCATCGCCGAATCGTCGAAAGCGAAGCGCCGCGGCTTGTCCAGCACGGGTATCCAGCCTTTCAGTTACTCAGTCGTTCAGTGAATCAACTGCTGTTTACGGCTCTGCGAGGTCCCTGATGCGGCCCCAAGCGTTGCTCTGCTTGATGCCGATGTTCATGTAGGTCCCGTAGGCCAGCTCGGCCACGTCGCGGTGCGGGAGCCTTTCCCCGCCAGCGACCTTGTCGATGCTGCCCCACGGCTTGACGATGAACCGGCAGATCTGGGCCAGGTTGCCCATGTAGATCTCGCGCAGCGGCGCCTGGCGATCGATGAAGAACTTCTTGCCGTTCCAATCGATCTCCGTGTAGCCCAGGTGCAGCTTCGCGCTCAGGTGCTGGACCTGAGGCAGGCCGATCGCGATCAGCTTGCGGCGCTGACCCTTGCCCATGCCGATGAACGTCACTTCCTTCCCACTGAAGGTCTGGATGGTGTCGTCCATGGACTGCATGAGGTCTTCGGTGATGTTGCGCAGCGTGCCGCCGTTAGCGTCGATGTGACTGCGCCACTCTGGAGTCGTGGTCCTGTTGATGAACTCCATGATGGCGACCGTGAGGGTGCCGTCATCCACGAGCTGCTGGAGCCCGGTGATTTCGTTGCCCTCGCCGGTGGCGCCGGTGCCGATGCCCACGTTCTCACGCACCACCACGTTGGTCGCGACCACCGCCGCCTGACCGATCGTGGCCAGGTTGACCGGAGCACCGGCGTTGTCCACAACATCGAACGTGCGCGCTGCGTAGTTCACGTTGGTGACGTTGAACCCGACATCGAGCGTCGTCTGGTTGGCCGCGCTGTTGCGTGTTACCAGCGTGGAGGTCCAGAAGTCCACTCGCATCGAGTGACGGATGTACTGCATGTTGCTGTCCGCTGTCAGCGTCACCCTGTCGTTGGTGCCGGCGCCATTGGCGACCGCCTGGACCGCCCCGAGATTGCCACGACCCGTCCCCCACATCTGGCGAGACATGTCGTTGCGGGCGTACTTCGTCTTGCTCTCGATGGAACGGTCCAGAGCGTCGAAGAATCCCTTGACACCCTTGGTGATGCTGGCCTCGGTCAGCCCCGTGATCCGCTCGGTGAGGTAGTTCAGCTTCGGGTTGATGCGACCCTGGGCACCCCGCAGTGCGATCGAGCCTTCCGGCCCGCCGGGGAGATTGCCGCCTTCGGTCGCAGCACCCACGCTCTCACCGCCGGGGAGCTGCACGGGGAACAGCCAGTACTTGCCGCCCGAGTCGTAATCCATGGTCTCGTCTCGCTCGAGCAGCTCGAGGAGCATCGGCTCTACGTTCTCCTGCTCCACGATGTAGTTCGCGTACCGCTCCTTGGCCATGAAAAGGAGCGCAGTCAGTGTTGACTCAGCCATTTACTTACTCCTGTGGGAGCCTCGACATCTCTCGGCGCGCGGCGTGGAATGTCGAGTCTTTGCCCGTGAGAGATCTCACCGGCTCTCGCTTCATCCCACCCCCCGTGCCCATTGGAGCCGAAGCATCTCGAAGGACTGATGGCGGGAATTTCTTCCCCTTCTTCATCAGTTCGCTGACTCCGTTTTCGACCTGTTTGTCCATGCGCGATTTCATCGCACGCCACACCGCGGCCACCTCGGCCCCGACGTTGTGCCACGTGCTGGTGTCTACCTTGTCCCTGCGGATGACCAGTGCCTTCACGTCCTCCGCCCAATCCGGGTCCACGCCTTCTGCCTTCGCTGCCTGGGAGAACAGGCCCTCGAATTGCGAGATGCCTCGCTCGTTCTCCAGGCGTTCGCTTGAGGCGCCGAACTGCTCTTCCATCGCCTCGAGCCGCTCGAGCAGGGGGGCCGTGGCCGACTCCACTGCCTGCTTGGTCTCCCAGTTGTAGTGCTCCTTGGGGTGCGTCTCGGCATCCCAAGGGTTCTGCGGTGTCGCCTCCGGGCTGGTACCCCGGCTCGGCTGCTGTCCACCGCCCGCCGCCAACTGGGCCATGCGCTCGTACCAGATCTGCTCCGACTTCTCGCGCTGCTGCTCCAGCGCCTGTGCGATGCGCGCCTCGATGTCATCGGGCTGTGGCGCCGCCGCGGCAGGTGCTTTCTGGAGGCCCTGGATGTACTGGCTGAGAGCTTCCTGTGAGGTGAACTCCTGGTCGCCGTACTTGAACTTGAAGCTGGCCGGCTGGCTCGGTCCCATCTGCGCCAGCTCCTCCGGGGTGAGATCCGGAAGGTGAACACGCTGCGTTCCAGGATCGAAATACCCATCGCCTGGGATTCCAGACATTCCAGGCGCCTGCGATGGATCCGCGCCCGGCGCAGCACCACTTCCCGCACCGGCATCACCGGCCGGGGCAGGCCCACCACCCATTTCCATCAGCGATTTCGGAATCCACGACATGGCTCAGCCTCCTTCGCATCCACTCGGGCCAGACCTCGGGGCACCACCTCCCGGTGATGCCTGATCCAGTCCCTGCAGACGACGGTGTTGCCTGAAAAAGCAAAAGGCCCGAGGGGGCTTTCGCCCTCTCGAGCCTCAGTGGTCCTGATAGCCCGGCGCGTGCGCTACGTGCGGATCGATGTCACGCCGGTGGCTCCTGATGCAGCGCTGCTGTTCCGCAGCACCGCGTCGTACTCATTGACACTCTTGTATTGCCTGTTGACCTCAACGAGAGTTGGTCTCCCCGATTCGACCCTGATGGTGATGTTGCCGAAGAATGGGCTCCCTCGCCCTGGGTTCAACGTGCCCTTCACGATATTGACAACATCATCGACTGTCAACAGTCCGCCCCGTTACGTTTGTTCCGTGAGCCTGCGCGCTTGTGTCCCGCCGGCCTTGCGGATCATCTCTTCGAGGCCACGACGCTGCTGCACGGGCGATTTGAAGAATCGCTTTTTTGTCTGCACGCCGAGGTATTCGCTGAGGCTCTCGCGGGAGCCGCCGGCCTCGTTATACGCCTGGACCTGATCGCGCAGGGGGTTGGGTTTGATGGGCTTTCTTTCATTCGGCATGGCTACGACCTCGTGTTGGTGTACATCTCGCGCAGGCTGCGCAGGTGCTTTTTCTGGATCGGGCGGCTCGGGTTGAACGAGCGGTAGTTCTGGCCCTTGAGTGGCTGATACGGCTTGTATGTTTTCAGGCCGTAGCGCTGCTTGGCGCCGAACTCCATGGTCTTGGTGGTTGTGGTGGTTCCGCCCATGCTGTTCATCGTCTGGCAGTCACCCTGGTACGTTCGGTCTTCACCTGCTCTCCGCGCTCGCGCTGCTTGCCCCGCCGGAACACTTCCTCGATGGGTTCCTTCACCTTTCCGCCGATCGCCTTGTCGAACAGCGCCATGGATGCACCCTGGACGGCGCCAGGCAACGCGCCCTCGACGAGCCCCCTCGCTGCTCCCCTGGCGACTGCTCCGGCTCCCGATCGTGCGGCGCGGTACATACTCCCAAGGCTCGTGCCGCGCGCTGCCGTCGCGATGCGCGGGCGCGTGAGCGCGCTGGCCTTGAGTTTGCCTGCGAACTCGTCCACCGCGGCTTCGGTGTAGCCGTGCCGCGCCGTTCTCATGGCCGACCGACCGAAGCGCCGCGCTTCCGCGTCACGCGCGGCCCTCTGGCCAGCGGTCATCGCCCGCTCTGCGGCATGTTCGCTTCTTTCGGCCTGTCTGGCCGCCCCGATGTCGGCGGCGCGGTACTCGCGCAACGGGTCGCGCCTGGCCTTCTGCGCGATCCGAGCCTGGCCGCGACGTTCCCCACCACCCCGCCGATCCGCTGTCGCGAGCCGAGTGCGCAGGTTCTGGAGGCGCTCGGCAACGCGGCGCTCCGCGGGGTCGGTGTAACTGGAAAGCGGCCTTCGCGGGGCGGTCGTCGGGTCCTTGAGGGCCATGTGCCTGCTCCTACTGGGCCTTCTGCCCGTACATCTGGCTCAGCGAACTGAAGTGCGCTCCACGCTTCGGGCCGCGCGGCGCAGCCTGCCTAGGCTGGTCCTTGCCGCGCTTGACGCCCATCCTACGAAGCTCGTTGGCCGCGTCGAGGACTGACTGCTGCCCGCGCTCGTACATCGGCTTGTTGTGCTTCGCCCAGCCGGACGCCTGCTGGCCGACGAGGTTCCGGTTGGTCTGCTTGATCTTGTCTTCGAGGTGCTCTCTCTTGCCGTACACGGCCTACTTGCCCCGTTCGCGATACATCGCCGAGAGCCTCTTCGGCCCACCGCGCTTCTTCTTGCGCACGCGCTCAGGCAGACTCTTGACGCCGCCCTTGGTGTGATGCGCGAAGCGCGATGCGGTGCCCTTCTTCACGTCGCCGCGGGCCTCTGCGGCCCGCATGAATCTCGCCTGAGATTTGCTCGCGTAAGGCACGGTTGCATCCCCCTACACTGCGCCCATTGGAGGTCCGGCTGGGCTCATCTGCTGGCGCGCAGCAGTCGGGCCGACTGTACCACGACCTCCAGGTTTCCCACTGCGGCCTGGTGGACCGCCGCCCGGAGGCGCCGCACCAGGTGGCGCTCCCGGTTCTTGCGACTCGCCACCGCCAGCGCCTGCAATCCCGCGCGGCACGCCCGGCGGCGGCTCAGGTTCCCCGCCAGCCGTCGCATCGGCCATGGCCTCCATGCGCGCTTCCTTGAACATCGCCCCCTGCTGCATCATGACCATGCGCTCCTGCAGCTCGCGCGCGTGCTCCTCGATCCGCATGCGGATGTCTTCAGAGGAGTTCTCAAAGCTGCTCGTCTTCATGTAGTCCACCGTGACCATGAAGTGGATGGCGACGTTGTCGTAGGGGCCGATCTGGACTTCCTCGCCGTCTTCGAGCGCGGCGAGCAGGCTCTCGGCCTTCCTGATGTCGCCAGCGCTCTCGTCAACGAACTTCTCGTCGCCCACTCCCATCAGCTCGCGGATCCTGATGCGGTTGCGCGGGTCCATGATGTTGATGGCCCCCATGCCAACCAGGTCCACGACGGTCTGGGCCTTGCTGACCTCGTCCTGGATCGCCTTGGGCTCGGCCTCGATGCGGTAGACGTAGTTGTCGCGCATGTCGGAAGCGCGGAAATACCCGAGCGCCCGCCTGGATCCGCGTCCTGGCAGGCTCACCCGGCGCGGGACAGTCCACGCAGGCGAGCGCTGGATGGCGTAGAGCCTGTGGGTCTCCATCTCCTCGTGGTGGCGGTGCAGGTGCGAGACCTTCGGGGCGAAGCGCACCGACGCTCGCTGGATGAGCTGACGCAGCGCGATACCAGCGCTGATCCCCTGAGGCCGCTCCCCGACCAGGACTTGCTTGGAGCCGCTGACGCGCTCGAAGAACTCCTGAATGAACATCTGCATGTCGGCGACATACCCGGCGTCGGCCGGGTGCCGCCCCTGGACGAACTCCGGCTTCTCGCCGCGCGGGCCGGGTTTGTACTTGTAGATCGCCCCGACGTTCGCCATCAGATCCGCCTCGGTGAATGAGCCCTTTGCTTCTGTGGGGGCGAGCCAGAAGGGCACGGCCTGGACCTTGCGCGCCAGGGTGTTCTGCGCGACCGCGCTCTCGAGGTGCCGGTTCAGGCTGATGAGCGGATGCACCAGACCGAGCGACCATGGACTGCCAGGAATCGGCGTGTAGCGACTCTGCGTGATGAGGGACTTTGCCAGCGGCAGCGGCCCGCCGTACATGACCCCAGAACCTGCCACCAGGAACAGCCGGCCCTCCGGGTACAGCCTCGACGGTGCGAACTCCACGTGGTGGACAACGATCTGCTTCTCGAAGCTGTTGAACTGCCCCGAACCCCTGTTCCAGGCGCTCGCCATCCCCGAGGAACTGATCTCGTGGAGCATCATCTCCTGCAGGCGCCACTGCCAGCTCGCGAGGGGATGGTCGCCCATGCTGTCGCCTACGTGGTCCCTGATGTGCGGGTACTGCTCCTTGAGCGCCTCGACACCCTGGAGCACGTGGACGTGGCGCACGCGCGCGTCAGCAGCGCACGTCGCTCCTGGGTTGAAGAAGATCTGGATCCCCATCAGCAGGCGCGTCTTGGCATCCGCGAGGGTGAGTTTCGCCTTCGTTGTGGAGCCATCGGGCAGCGGGATGTCGATCTCGACGGCCTCGTTGGCGTCCTCGTCGATCTCGGTGAGGGTGAACATATCGCCGGCAACGACTGTCCCGAGTACCAGCATCTGCTGCAACTCGTCCATCCGGTCGGCGTCCCACTTGAACTGGCGGATGCGTTCTGCGACATCGGCGCCGAGGCGGTCGTAGGGGGCGTTGCTATTGGGGATGACGTGGCCCGTGACGATGCCCTTGTTGAGGTCCCCGGCCACCGACTCGACCTTCTCGAGGCACAGGTTGATGGTGGGGCGCGGGATGCGCACGGCCTGCTCGTTCGTGACGAAACGCATCCTGCGATCATCGACCCGGAGGTGGTGCTGGCCGATGAACCAGAGCCAGGCTTCGATGGTGCGCGCGTAGACGCGCATGAGGTTGGACTGCGCCCAGCCGTACTGCTTTTTCACCAGCGCGACGATGTCCTGCTCGAGCACCGGGTGGTCTGATTCCAGCAGGCCGCGCTGGATGGCTCCCTGGAGGCCCCGGTTGAGGTAATCCGAGTCGATGTGGCTCGAGCCAAGCTGCTGGGCAGAGTCGAGCACCGCGGGCGCGCGCGTGGGGACCGGGGGCATACCGCGAACGACGCTGGGTGTGGCCACGTCCGGCTACTCCTGTGGACTACCGAAACCGAACCCTGCCTCCGGGTCGCCCGGCTGGCCTCTCTCCAACTCTCCGAAGACTCTCTCCGCGACCGCGTGAGGATCCGATCCCGCGGTGTTGCCGTTGCGCTGTGCCTCGGCCCGCGCCGCGGCACCTGCCACCAGTCGGTCGCGCTCGTCGGTAAGCTGCGCGATGATGCGGCTGTACCCCACGCCGTGGAACTGCACGAGCAGGGCGTGGAGTTCCTTCACGCGCGCGCTTTCGGCCTCGAGCGCCTTCGTGACCAGCGCGATCGCCTCCTTGCAGATGGCGTGGTCGCACCGATGTGGCTCGCCGAACAGATTCATGCCGCCTCCCCTATCCAATCGGACTTTTTCTCTGCATCGCCGCGCTGCAATGCGGCCAGTTGCTGGCTGGCCTCGTTGAGCGCCTGCATGATCTCCTGTTGCCGCACTTTGCGCCAGTCCGTCAGCGGGTTGAGCACCCGATCGCCGAGTCTCGCCGGTGTCCAGTCCTCGCTGAGCATGTACTTATTGGCGTCCCAGGTGTGGTTGTCGTAGTCCTGGATCGTCTCTGGGGCGTTGGAGTTCGGATCGGGGTTCTCCTGCCACTTGAGGTTGGCGATTTCGTGTCTCTGCGCCGCCATGTTGCTGCAGAAATAGCCCCCGAACAGCATGTAGCCCTCCGGCTTCGGGTCCAGGCCAAGCACCATGAGTGTGTCTGCGCTCAGGCTCGGGAAGTGCCGGCGCATGAAGACGGTCTTCCTGAAATGCTCGATCTCGATGGTCTCGCGCCCGCGCCTGCGCGGGGGGCGGCACGAGATGGCGTCGGGCTCGGCCTGGAGCTGCTCGAGCAGGTTGGTGCGCGGCGCCTCAGCACCGAAGCTGATGAGCTGGCGCTGCTTGGAGGCCGGGTCGATGAAGATGTCATCGAAGACCTGGTTGCCCATCTTCTGATGGATGGTGTACTTCACGGCCGCCGTGCCCGTGAGATAGCGGTGGTCCTCATCGGTCTCGATCCGCAGGTCATAGGCGTTGCGGATGTAAAGCTCGTCGTACCAGACGATGATTCCCTCGGGGCTGATGGCGGCGAACGTCACGGCGAAGGGGTTCACGCTCGCCGGGTCGATGCCCATGCGCCTGGACCAGTAATCGGGGATCGGGATGCGCGGCTGGATGATGTGACTGACCGATGGGTGCAGGTCGTCCTTGTTGATGAACTCGGGGAAGACCTTCAGGCCCTTGTGGATGGACCAATCGAGTTCCATGTAGCGCGCCCAGTCGTGCCCATCGATCCCCCCGGGCATGTGCGAGGCGGCTTCCGAGCGCCATTCATCCGATCGCTTCGTCGGATCCGCGGTGTAGTGGATCTCGGCGACTGCGAAGTGGTTGATGTTGTTCTCCCACGCCCTGACGCCGATGCACGGCGACTCCGGGTTCTCGTGCGCCGCCTTGCCGCTGCCTTCGGGAGAGAATCCAATGGGTGGCCGCTGCTCGAGGCGAGGGATCAGCATCTGTCGCAGGACATCGGACGGAGAGGGAGCGCTCGGTTGCGAGAGACTGTCCGTGCTCACGCTCGCAGCCTACACAGCAATGGCACTTGAGTCAACGAAGCCCTCCTGCTACCGTGGAAGAGCATGAGCGGCACCAACGGCAACAGCGCGGTGACGGTCGAAGAGGAAACGTCGGCAGAAGAAGGCAGCGTTGACCTCGACGCCGTAGTTGCCACCGTCGAGCCAGAAGACCCCCTCAAGCCCTTCCCCACGCCCTACAAGGGCAAGTTCCGCCGCGTCAGCGCGCAGATGTACGCACAGCGTGTGTTCGCCGTGCTCGCCAATCCCGCTTTCGATGACCTGAACATCGGGCAGAAAGCTGAGCATGCGGATATGAAGGCATCCACGTTCAGCCGCTACTGCAGCGACGAGATGATCTACGCGGTGATGAAGTTCCGTAGGCGCCGGCTGATGGCGGAGATCCCGGCGATCGACAAGGCACTCGTCAAGCGGGCCAAGATGGGCAGTCTCGGGCACATCGAACTGGCCTACGAGCGGCTCGAGGGGTACCATCGCGACCAGGCTGCGGCAGGCGTGGACGAGACCACGCGAAAACTCGCCGCCCAGGCATGGGGGATGCTCGATGCCAGCACCAGGGAGACCATCAGCGACGCAGTCGCACGCTCCTGGAGCAACCGACACCGATCACCAGACGCTGGTGGCGACGATGGCGGCGCTCCAAAGGGCGAGCCTCGACCCGCAGTGGGCGATTCTGAACTCGGGCCTGTTCCACACCTGGGACAAGGCAGACCCGAATCACCCGTACAAGCCACTGCCGAACTGGATGGATTACCTTCGGTTCGTGGTCCACTGGACCCACTCGCATGACCGGGTAGCGTTCGCCAAGTCGCGCGACGTGATGCTCACCCTCACCGTGAGCATGTACTGCCTCTGGTACTGCCTCTTCCGGTCGGGCACGGAAGCCATCGCTATTTCCGACAAGGCCGAGAAGGCCGAGCACAACCTGGGCCGCATCTGGACCGGGTATCGCTCGATGCCACAGATCGCGCGCCACCTGATGCCCGCCTCCCAGCGCCTCGGCACCTCCGGCCAGGCCCGCATCATCACCATGGACGAGCGGGTGTCCTTCATCCCAGGCCAGGCGGATTTCAAGGGGTCGCGGCTCGAAGCGATCGCCTCGGGGCCTGACAAGATCCAGGAATACCACCCCACCATCGTCTTCATCGACCAGGTGGACACCACGAGGCTGCTGCGCGACACCCTGGCCGCCATCTTCCCGGTCATGAAGCGGGGCACCAAGATCATCATGGTGGGGTGCCCGCATCCGGGTGTGTGGCGGGAGATCTGCTACGACATGGACGAGATGAGTTCGGTCAGGCTTTCTGGTCCGGCTGAGGTGGTGGCGGCGTAGGGGCTTTGCGCACCACCCCGCAGAGCCTCATGGCCTCTCGGCACGTCGGGCGGCGGCAGTCGCGCACGAACTGCTTGTGTCCGGTGAGCCGATGCACGCTCACGAAGTATTCGTAGAGCGCGACCCTGGCGCGCTGGAGGGATTCGCCGGCCAGGTCGTTGAGGTCGGCCACGCGATCGATGCACGCGCTCTCGATGATCCCCGCCAACACGCGGTACAGTTCCTTGATGTTCTGGTCCTGGGAGTATTCGCGGCGTTCCTCGTGCCGTAACTGCATGCCCTTGCGCTGCTTGCGGTTGCTATAGCGTTTGTAGGCCAGCCGGTCGGAGCCGACGATGTTGGTGAGATACGACTGGGTGAGGTTCGCCACCATATCGGCGCGCACGTTCCACAGGCTGCGCGCGAGGTCCTCAGGCTCGACTTTCCAGTGCCGCAGCGTCCAGCCAACCAGGCGGCACAGGCGCTGCTCGAACTGGCACATCTGGTACATGAAGCGCGCGCGATCCCGCCGGTCCAGCATCAGGTAGTCGAAGAGCTTCTCGGCAACCTCCGGCCCACCGCACCTGGTGTGGTAGGCGATGGCCTCGAGATAGACGGGCGAGATGCCGAGTTCGTGGGCCAGATATTTGATGGTGAAGCCGCGCAGGTTGATGAGCCGCGCGATCTCGCTCTTGCCGAGCGTCACGCGCACGCGCTGCCTGCCTTTCTTGAAGCCCCCCGGCACCGGAGGCAAGCCGTCAAGATCCAGGATGTTCTCGCTCAATTTCGACCATCCTCGTCATCTCGTGGATCGGCTGGGCCATCCAGGCGTAGCCGTTGAACTCGATGCGCGTCTTTCTCCCGTTGACGTACCTGCAGGCGCCCTTGGGCACAGGCATTTTCTTGAGGATGACCTCGCCACCGCAGTACCGCGGCCAGTATGTGGCCTCCGAGCGCGCCAGGCAGTACGGGCAGATGGCGATGATCACCCGACTGGGTCTGCGATCTTCCGAAGCACCGGCCGCCCCTGGATGACCGTTATGGAGCGCACCCCTTCATCTGCGGCGGCGAGTGCGCAGTGCTCCCTCCAGACAAGAACAGCGTCAGCCAGGCTGTCGGCCTCGACGTAGTCTTTCACCGCACCAACACTTATTTTGTTCCAGATCACTTGGAAAAGCATCATCCCCCCTGTTCGTCTTCGTCGTCCCAGGTTTCCTCAGAGCACGGGTCGTTGGGGTCGCAGTTCACGCACGGTTCTTCACCGTGCTCCTCGTGGTCGCACTCCCTGCAGATCCCGTGGCCGCATTTGTCGCACACGTCCTCGAGATCGTGGTTGTCGCAGTCGTTGCCGTTGTCCATCTCACTTGCTGGTGTGCTCAGCGCTCCTCTTGCCGGGCCAGGTCGTGCTGTCTTGCGCGGGATCGACGTTGACGACGGGCGGCACGGTGGTGTTGGTGACCGGAGGGTATTGCTCCGCACCCGTCTCGGCGCCTTCGTCATGCTCGCGGCCGTAGAACGAACTCACCTGCTGGCCCCCGCCGCGCAGAAACGACTCGGTAGAGGCCGACATTCCGCGGACTGCGCGGATGGTGCCTTGCGGCGTGCCGTGGAAGTTCATGACGTTGCCCACGGGAATGCCCATGGCCATGCCGACTGCCCAGGCGTCCTGGTTCGCGCCGAGGTACGTGAAGGTCCAGTTCTTGGTGGCCTCCTTCTCGGCGATGAGCGCCTTGAGCGAGTGGAGAGTGTGCTCACGGCTGGAGTTCTCCTCCCCATCGGTCAGCACGCAGAACAGGACCTTGGTGTGCACGCAGATGCGCTTTTCGGTGTCGCGGATGCTCTCGAACACCGCGTCGTGGAGCGCCGTGCCACCATCGGGCTGGTAGCTCAGCAAGGTGAGCGGATGGCAATTCTTCACCGGCTCGCCGTTGTAGCGGGTCTCACGCGCCGTGTTGAACTGCACGAGCGTCATGCCAACGTCCGGGTACGACTTCTGGATCGAGCCGAGGTACTCGTTGAACGCCGAGATGGTCGCGGCCTTCTTACTCTCCATCGAGCCAGAGCGATCGAGCACGACGACGATTGTGATGTTCGGATCGGGAATCATTGAGGTTGTCCCTCCTTCTCCGGTATTGTCGGTACGCGTATTTTCACTTCACGAACGCGGAAGAGGTAGTGCCCGCCGCGTCGTGACAACTCCCACGTGAACATCCAGAGCACGTGGTTTTGCTGCATCGCGCTGATGATGCTCTCGTTGCCAGACCAGCCGCCGGTCGCGATCTCGTAGATCCGCGGGCCGGCCGTCTCTGCGGCGCCTCTTGCGGCCCGCTCCCGCCAGCCCCAGTCCTCCGCCCACCAGCAGGATTTGATGAAGACGAACCAGGCGATCTGGCCTGCGCGCGTGAAAGCATCCCACCGCGCGATCTTCTCGAGTTCGTCTTCGGTGGGATACTGATTGTCGTCAGGCATCGCAGAGTGGAAGAGTACATTCCGCTAGACACGGGTGTCAAGCGAAATTATACTCCGCGGCGCGTGAGTTCACCCGCATGAGGAGGATGCTCTGATGAAGTCTCTCAAGACTGAACGGCTGTTAGCTTTCGGGTTGCTCGGGCTGCTGATAACACCGGCACTCGCGGTAGCCGATGGGCCGGGGAAGGTCGAGCTGCTCTACGGGCTGACCTCTCCTGCCGGCGACACTGGTGACGAGGAGCAGATCTACGGCGCCGGATGGGTGTACCACACCAGCGGGCCATGGCACGTCGAGGTGCGCGGGCTGCTGGGCGAGAGCGAGCAGATCGACACCGAAGATGCGGAAGTGGAGGTACCGGAGGCTCTGAAGCACTGGGGTACCACCTACGTGCCGCCGACCATCACCAAGAGAGTCGAGCGCACCGAAGACGGCCGGCTGGTCTCGCTGAGCTTCGGGCTGCGCAGGGTGCTGGGTTACGGCAAGTCGGTCAAGCCGTACCTGGCCGCAGGTGCAGGACCGAACATCACCGAGTTCGGCTCGGACTACGTGACCTACAACGCCGGGGCCGGGTTGCTGTTCGACCTGAGCGACACGGTGGACCTGGTCGTAGACGGGCGCTACGTCGGCCCCATCGACAAGCAGGACGACGTTCACGCCATCGCCGCGACCATCGGAGTGAGCATCGGCAAGTAAGTTTCCCAAGTAGGCCCTGGCGTGCGGCGGGGGGCAGCGTCCCTGGTCAAACGCCCGCTCGCCGGGGCCTCCCCCACAGCGACGGTGCCCCAGTGCGACCCGACTCAGACTTCATCGACGCGAATCCCGGCAAGGCCATCGCCGCGGAGACCTTGCGCCACAACGTGGATAGATGGAAGGAAAACCGCGATCGGCCCCCAGGCAGGAAACCGGCGCTCAACTCACACTCAGGCGCCGAGTCCCATATCGACACCAACGCCTGCACGGGCCATTCGTGGAACTGCGACTGCAGGCACTGCCTGGTGGACTGGTTCCTGCATCACCCGGTCGGCCACGAGGGGTACCTGTCGTTCGCGCTGTGCTGCGATACCCTCGGGCTCAACCAGCAGGCCGTGCTCGAGAGACTCGGGCTGAGATGATTCCATCGGGGTGTAGCGTAGTGGCCAACGCACTCGCTTTGGGAGCGAGGGACCGGAGGTTCGACTCCTCCCACCCCGACCATCACCACGGAATCACGGTGTGACAATGATCCTCGCCGTCTCCGGCTCGCGCCACTCCGGCCACGCCATCACCATCGCCAGGTTCATCGCGCGCTTCGGCCTGGCCCCCTCACGCATCGTCACCGGCGAGCAGAAAGGTGTCGATGCCGCAGCCCGCGCATGGGCCACCGACCACGACATCCCCCTCACGGTTATCGAAGCCGAATGGACACGCTACGGGAAAGCCGCCGGCCCCATCCGCAGCCTCGCCGTCATCAAACGCGCCCATGCGCTCCTCGCGCTTCCCTGCAAACACTCCAAAGGGACGCTCAGGGCGATAGACATTGCGAAGGAACTCGGCGTCGAATTGTTTTCCGAATACATCCGCTGCAATAGGAAGAACGATATTGTCACCGACCAATGGACCTGGCACCGTCCAGGCTGCCAATGCCTCTACTGCGTCGATACGAGGCGCGACCCACCTAGCTGAGGGGAATACCCGCCTTCTCCCTCCAGTTCGGCCCGAACCAGCGAACGAAGTAGTCCTCGTCTTCGTCGGTCATCGAGCCTTCGATGTCGAGCTTCCGGGCCATGAAAAGCTGGAACGACTCCTCCCGCTCATCCCCAGACTCGAGCCGCTTCCTGATGCGCCCTGCCTCGCGACGGTCGATCTTCCCGAGGCGCTCCTCCGGGCTGTCGTCGATCAGAACCCGCCCAACCTTCGCGAGCCGAAGTAAGTCCGCAGGCTTCGGGGGCCTCTCCCCCTCCTCCACGTGCCGCGCCAACGCCGCAAGACCCTCCGTGTCCGAAATCCGCACCATCACCTCGTACCATGCCTGCCCCGTCGCCGGATGAACCCTGAGGTTGTACAGCGCCGCTATCCGGTCCACAAGGTTCTTGATGCCTGCCTGAGTCAATGCGTCCCCTCCTCTGCGTCGAAGACGTAGGCGTCCACTTCCTTCGGCTTCGGGTTCGTCCACCACTCCCGCCGCAAATAGCGCGGCGTCCGCGGCAAGTACTGCAGCCCCTCCCCGCGGTACTTCTGCCAGCCAAGCTGCTCGTTCAACGCCCCCACAATGACCTCCGCGTCGATCTCGAGCTGGTGATCTCTCCAGAGTTTCTCGCATTCCCGGCCCGACTCCGGAAACGGATGCGCCCTCCAGAACGCACAAAACCCAGGAAGGTCTTCTGGCGGTTTCCATCTACTGCGGTTCGATGTCGAACGAGAACCCCGCGCCGGTTTTGGGCGCGGGTGTATGTTTTTAAGATCTTCTTCACTTACCTCTACTACACTACCCTTACCTAGTGACATTTTGTGACGCGGCGTGACATGGCGTGACAAAGAATCACGCTGTCGCTTAATCTGCTGTCGCTGTGCTGCTTTACCTCTGTCGCTGTTGAGCCATCCGCCACGGCCACGCTCGTTCCATCCGTGCAAGGATCTTGGTTCGTCCATGTACCCAGATTCGATGAGCGCGACGATGAGTGCCTGCGGGTCCCCCTTGAAGCCGGCCGCTTCAGCGATGTCTTCGTCCGACCATAGCGATAGATCCCCGGTCGGGGCCTGGATCATCGCCGCCTCCCACAGTGCTATCAGGTAGGCGTGAGCTAGGGGCTCGTCAAGTAGTTTTCTAAGTCGGATTGTCTTGCGGTGGTGATTGAAGCCGAGTTCAACCGGCACGTACATCTTACGCACCTCCTCAAGATCGCCGGGGGGCTGTGGGGCTTGAGGTCCCCTCAACCCCCCGGCAGGTGTGGCTGCGCCTTCCTGCTTCTGCCGCGGGGCGGGAACCCCGCGAGGCTCACCAACATTACCCCAGCCTCACTCAAAATGTCAAAACCAGAAAAACGCCCTACAAGGCATCATTTCCATGAGTCGCACCCCAAACTACCTGGACCAGAAAACGACGCGGCCTACACCGGTTTCCCGATGAATGCGGGCCATCCTGGCGCAAACCAGTAACCCAGATCCGGCAGGCACCACCAGAACAGCCAGACACACGGCCCACTGATCCACTCATGTGTCACCTAACGAGGACGGCACTTCCGGGCCGCGAAAGTAGGGGTGGGGGCCATACCCTGAACCATGGGACTCCCCGCTGCTCGCGGGTCGGTCGGGACGCACGCGCGCACCACGCGGCGCACTCCCCCAGCTCCCACTCACCGGCCACGCGCTCTGCTGTTCCGCTTCGCACACCAGCCCCACTGTGTGCCCTTGTTCGCATTCGCTGCATAGGCGCACCTCGCAACCAACATATGCGCATCTAAGTAGGCCGCATAGGCGCAATGTGGACGGGACGGGTACTGCGGGGTGTGCTGCCTGACGAATCAGTCACCGTCAGTCACCGTCAGTCACGCCAATCTGCATGGGCACATACTCACAGCCTGCATAGGCACAATCGCACAGGTTGCATATGCATCTGTCGCAGAGTGTCGCGGCGTCACTCGGCTCGCGGCGCGGGTGTCGGGAACGACGTCGGCATCGGCACGCCTTCGAGGCGTTCCAAGGCCCATTCGAGCAGCGCGCGGGCGTGCGCCACGTCCAGGCGCGTCGGGCTGTCGTGAGCCAGCGAGTCGAGCGCGCCCCGCAGGCTGTCCTCAATCCATGCGTCCGTGACGGCGTTTTCGTCGGCGCAAACCGCACGAAACAGGCGATTTAGGGGATTTATGGGATTTAGGGCAGATGGGCTAAAGGGCGGGCGACGCATACCCATTCTCTCCGTTTCCCATATACGTATCAGTCTGCGACGCCCATGTGGAATGGCGGTGCTAACGTTCGTTAGCACCCCGGCGCCTTGCTTGGCGCGGGCCGTATCACGACTCATAACCCCCTCCATCTCTGTCCACTGGGTAGCGCCGCAGGAGCATGTATCCACGCGCAGGATGTTCCCGTGCGCCGCCGCCGACTCACAGTCGTCAGGCGCGACACAGTACGGCCAGGGGAGATCCACGCTCTTATCGCTGCGGTGCTGATGGCTCACGCCCGCACCGTAATGCGTCCGCCGCGGGAATCGTCCTGCCAGATTTCGCGGCCATCGGACAGCACGGCCACGGGGCCGTATCCGTTCGGGTCGGCTTCACGGGATGCCTGCTCGTCCACTGTCACGCCGATGGCCTGAAGAGCCAGGTCCAGCGCGTCGGCCCAGTTGTCGCCGCGTCGATTCGCGTCGTCGATGGCCTGGCGGACGGTCTCGCAGATTTCCTCGTCGGTCGCGTTTGTCATGCGGGGAATGGTACGCCTACTTGACAAAGCTGTCAAGTAGGGGTATATAGAGACCAACACATTGAGGGACCACATGAAGCTACCTCAAGGGCTAGACCCTGACACGATTGTAGAGGCTGCGGAGTCGGATGACGGTCGTGGTTTTTGTTTAGCGTGTGGTGAGGAGCATTACGACATTGAGCCGGACGCGCGGGAGTATTTGTGCGAGTCCTGTGGTGCGGATGAAGTCTACGGGGCGGAGGAGTTGTTGTTGATGGGGGCAGCGTCGTGAGCGCGGGCGCCGCGGTGTGTGAGCGGTGTTTGAGGGGGTACGCGCCGGTGCGGAAGGTATCGAGTCCGCTGGAAGCTGCGACCTTGTTCAAGACGTTGGCATCGCGCAGGACGGAGGCGTTGCGGGTTGCGTATCTGGATTCGCAGAATCAGGTGCTCGCGGTGCGGACGGTATCGGTAGGCTCGCTCAACACGACGCGCACGGCGCCGCGGGAGATTCTACGGCCGGCGATAGAGGCGAACGCCCTTGGGTTCATTCTTGCGCACAATCACCCATCTGGGAGTGTGCGGCCATCGCAGGACGACATTGACTTCACGCGAGTGGTGAAGCGAGCAGGGGAGATGATGGGGATCTCGCTCTACGACCACGTGATCATCGCGAAGCAGAAGGGGCGGCCGTTGTCATGGGTGAGCCTGAAGGAAGAGGGGCACCTGTGAGGCCTGGGCATCTTACACCGATTATCAGGCACGTCGCGGTGTGTTGTGGGCAAGACGTTGTGTGTGAGTTGCAGGTCAACGTCTGTCCGACGTGCGGTGTTACCTACGACTGGGCGGCACGACGGATTCGCGGGCGTGTGGTTGATGCGGATGCGGTGTTGGCTCCGGTCTATGAATTCCCGAGCGGGAATCGGAGGGCACAGTGATCAGCGCGCGGCGGGGGCCGTACACGTTCGATGAGGCTGTGGCGATGGTGCGCGGGGCGGGGTTCACACACGTTCTCACGATGGCTGGGCCGACGCCCGTTGCCGAATGGTCTCCTTACGGTCAGGCGCGCGGCGAGCGGTATCGGGTTCGCGTGGACATTGTGAAGGGGCGTGTGTACGACGAGCCCCCGGAGCACTGTCCGCCGGGGTTCGGTCTAGGCGTGTGGACGCTGTTGTGGCTCGACGAGGCCGCCGGCGCGCTCGATCCGGACAACGCGATGGCCTACGTCTCGATGCTGCGTCGCGCGCACGAGCTGGGGGCGTTCCGTCAGGTGATCTTCGTTTCGCACAGTCAGGAAGTCTGGGAGGCGGCCGACGCGCGCCTCTTCGTCGCCGACGGGCGGGTCACTACAACTCTTCAGAGGGAGGCCGCATGAAGATCGAGATCAAATCTTGGTGGACCGGCAACGTGCTGATCGAGGTAGAGGCCGACTCGATCCGCGCGGCGCTGGAGATCGCCGTCGGAAAGAAAACCGACCTCAGGGGCGCCGACCTCAGGGGCGCCGACCTCAGGGGCGCCCACCTCAGGGGCGCCGACCTCAGGGACGCCGACCTCAGGGACGCCGACCTCAGGGACGCCGACCTCAGGGACGCCGACCTCAGGGGCGCCGACCTCAGGGACGCCGACCTCAGGGACGCCGACCTCAGGGGCGCCGACCTCAGGGACGCCGACCTCAGGGGCGCCGACCTCGGGGGCGCCGACCTCGGGGGCGCCGACCTCGGGGGCGCCGACCTCAGGGACGCCGACCTCAGGGACGCCGACCTCAGGGACGCCGACCTCAGGGGCGCCCACCTCAGGGACGCCGACCTCAGGGGCGCCCACCTCAGGGACGCCGACCTCAGGGGCGCCCGTCTGGAGACCGGAGAGACGATGGCTCAGTACATCGAGAGCGTCGTGCCGGCGCTGTGCACGGCTGGAGGGCGCACGATCGAGGAAGTCGCCACCGCGTGGAACTGCCACGACTGGGGCAACTGCCCGATGCACGTGGCGTTCAACGGCGCGGAGAGTCCCGACGATCCGCGCGTGCCGATGTTGCTGCGCCCGCGCGTGCATCAGTTCGTGCGGCTGTTCGACGCGCGGCTACTGCCGAATCCGCTGGGGGAGAAGGCGTCGCCCGCGTGCCCGGTCACGCCAGGCCAATGAGCGTCCCGCAGGGCACCATCGCGCGCCAGCGCACTGACCTCGACCGCCTCCGCTGCGATCTCGCCGCGGCCCGCAGGGAAGCGGAGGCCAACGGTGCCACCGTGAAGGCCCAGCAGGCGGAGATCGGCAAGGCGCGCGCGCATCTCGCACACGCTCGAAGAGGAGGCTGGGTCATGAGGCTCCCGAAGCTCTATCCCTACCTGATCACGTACCGGCGGGGCGCGCGGCGGATTGGCTTCGGGATCCGCTTTTACCCGACCGACGCCGCGGCGAGCGAGGACGCGAGCCGACTCATCCCCACGCTCGTTCCGCGCGCCCTGGAGATCCGCACGCGCGCGGTGCATCTGTGCTTGCACGCCGATCCGCCGTGTCCGTGGGCGAAGGACCGGGAGATCATGGGCGCGGCACACGCGATTGTTGACCGCATCACGGGAACGATCCTCGATGAGGAGCCCGACACCATCGTCCATTGGATAGCCGAAGAACTCAGCAAGCGCAGATCACCAAGGGAGGGCAAATGAACAACAAACGCATGACCCAGCTCATCGAGGCGATCCGCAGCGAGGCAGGGCGCAACATGTTCGATTTCTCTTACTTCACCCGCGTGCCGGAGGGGGCGAAACCAGTACACGAAGCGTTCAAGGCGGGGGGCACGTGCGGGACCACGGCGTGTATCGCAGGCATGGCCAAGGCGGTCGCTATCATCAACGGTGACGAGCCTGCTGGTGGCCCCACCATCAGCCACTTCTGGTTGTCTGACTGGCTCGGGATATCGCTGTCGCACGCGAATCAAATCTGCTACCCCGAGAATATTGCGTTGTGGCCGCGGTGTTGGCAGACGAAGGCGTTGGAGGCTGCGGACGTGCTGGAGCACTATCAGGCAACGGGGCGGCTGGAGCACCCCTACCCCCCCACCCCTACCCAATACCCCAGGGAGCGCAAATGAACGAGACACGGCTCAAAGCATTGTCGGCGGCGCTGCGGACAGAGACGGCGGCGAAGATGTTCCACATGGCGTCTTGGGTACAGGAAGGCGAGCGCGCTCTGCCGGAGGCGTTTGCAGCGGGCGGGGGCTGCGGCACGACGGGTTGCATTCTCGGGATGGCTGCGGCTATCGACCCGATCAGCCTCACGGCCTTCTTCGGCGACCACCGCAACTACGGAACGGTCGCGCTCAAAGCCAATCCGAGGGTGTCGGGCGCGGAAGCCTTCTCTCGCTGGCTCGACATCGACTTCTACGACGCGACGGAACTGTGCGGCGTTGGGGGCGGCGTCTGGGAGCGGTGGGGCGACCTTGGGAGCGTGCCCGCGAGCCTCGCCGCCGACGTGCTCGACGCCTACGCGCAGGGGGGCATCGCCGCGGCGCGCGAGGTTGCCAACTACGGGGCGGGGGGGGCACTCTGATGGGTTACTCGACAGATTTCCACGGGCACTTCGCGATCACTCCGCCGCTCACGGCGGAGCAGCGGGCCACGCTCGTTGACTGGAGTCAGGAGCGGCACGAGTGGTCGGGCGTACCCTCGTATTGGTGCCAATGGGTTCCCACCGACGACGGCAAAGCGATCCACTGGGACGGGGTGGAGAAGTTCTACGAGTACGAAGACTGGCTCCTGTACATCATCGAGCACTTCATCGCGCCGTGGGGCTGCAAGCTCAATGGGGAGGTGGAGTGGGCAGGCGAGGACTCCGAGGACCTTGGCAGGCTCGTCGTGAAGGACAACGTGCTGACGGTCTTCGATGGGGTGGTCGAGTATCGCGCGCGCGCGCGCGGCGGGGGGCCAAGGAAGCTCAGCGGATCGTGGCACTGCTACGTGTGCGGCGCCGACAGGCACATGGGCTGGGACGCAACGGCGCAACTGTTGGAGTGCTCCGGGTGTCGCGCACACTTCGAGTTCCACTTGCATCGGCAAGACGAGGGGCATGACTGCCCCTGCGGGCGGTAACTGAGCATTTGGGGTTTCCCGGCGTGGTGGAATGGCAAACACAGCGGCCCTTAGGTGCCGCTGGGCTGTAATGGCCCATGCGGGTTCGACTCCCGCCGCCGGGATCAAACGCATCAATTCGGCAAAGGGGGGGGGCGGGTAGATGAGGACGACGCCGGGACATGGTGGCGAAAAGATGAGCCGCCCGGACAAGTGCCGGGCGTGTGCCGGGCCGCTCGACGGTCACGGCTGGTACACGACGAGGCGAAAGGGCAGCGTCCAGCGCTTCCGGTGCCGGAAGTGTCACCTCACCGTGAGCACGCAGACCTTTGACCCAACGTATCGGCTCCAGAAGTCGGGCACCGTTGACGCCGCGATCTGCCAGCAGGTAGCGGCCGGCAAGCCGGTGAGGCAGATCGCGCGCGCGCTCGGGATCAACAGGAAGACCGTCTATCACCGCATCCGCCGCATGGCGAGGGGGATTTTCTGAGATGAAAATCGTGACGCTGGATCCTGAGACGTGGTACCGAGGGCATAAAATGGGCTCGCAACTGCTGAGGGTACACGCTTACGCCGACTCCTCGACGGAGGAGCGAATGTGTTGCATGGGGTTCGCGGCCATGGCGTTCGGGGCGACCCGCCTTGAGATCATGGGGCGTTCGACGTGGTCCGTTTGCGCCAATCGGGATCTGTCCAGCCGCGACCGCGACCGCAGCTCGTCGGTGCAAACAATTTGGTTCATGGGGCTCTACCAGATCAACGACGACCCCGGTGTCCCCGACGACGGCACGCGCGTGCAGCTCCTGAACGAGGAGCTTGAGCGCCTTGGTGAAGACTTCCGGTTCGCATTGAAGGAGGCTGAGCCGCGCCCATGAGACGCACGAAGAAGAAGCTCCCGCCCACTGTGCTCAAAGTGTCACAAGCGACTTCCATCTTCCACGAAACGATTGTGGGCTTGAAGGCCATCACGGTGCGACTGCCGGTGGTGCCGCACGACGAACTCAGGGGGTTCCATCAGACTATTTGCACTGCCGAGTTCGGTGACGGGGGTGAGGCGGAAGTCTCCGGCGGCCTCGGTCTCGGGCACACAGAGATATACGTCGCCATCGACGGGAAGCGCGTGCTGGCCGTAGACTGCATGCCGATGTTCAAGGCGCTCATCGACGCCGCTCTCAAGAAAGCGCTCATCGACACTGCTGTCAAGCGGCTCCAATCTCCCAAGAAAGGGGGCTGAAAGTGAATCGCAACAATCGGATCGTGGCGAGCGCTGCTCTGACGTTTCTGTTGGTGGTTCCTGCAACGATGGCCAATGCTGGGGCATCGCGTACCGAGCGCGAGCTGCGGCCCGGCGAGTGCCTCGTGATCACGTGGTGGCCTTCCGAGCACCCGGTGAGGCTCAAGACGACATGCCGCGGGACCGAGCGCGTGGTCGTGCCGGCGGGCGCAGGGGTCATCGTGAAGCACTGGAACGGGCGGGCCGTGGCGCTCGAGGACGGGCGCACTGTGCGCGGCAGGTGGAGGCCCCAGGGGGCGCTGGCGGGCTGCTACGGCGATGTGGACATGCCGGGCGGAAGGCCGCACGCACACTGAGAGGATTTCGGCGGGCCGGGTGTCTGGGCCAGTGGAGCGGATTCGTCGGTGTTTTCCTCCCTTTCACCGCGTGACGCACCCTGGCTTGGAGTAACGGGGGACGGCACTAGAGGCCCGAAACCGGCCCGGCTCGCCGAACAGACAGGAGGAGACAATCATGTTCGACGTGTTCACGGTTTGGGGAGCGCTGTCGTATTTTGCCGTTGGATTCCTGTTTGGAGCCGGGTTCGCGGTGGCCCGGAAGATCGTCTCGCGGCTGCTGGACTGAGAGTTGTGGAAAACCCCTTGACAACGGTGTCAAGCCACGGTACATTCGAGGCTCGCTGAAGGAGCGACCGTTGGCCAGGGGTGGCCTGCGGTCACGACCTGTCGGCGGGGCTTGCGGCGGCTGGCGTAACAATCGAGCGAGCGTCAGCCGTCGCAATAAACAGCGTGGGACCCGGTTCCGCGTGGTGAAGATGGCGGTTACTCCACTGAAGATGGTGAGGTCGCTGGTTCGAGTCCAGCCAGGCGCGGCTTGCCGGGCCTGTAGCTCAGTTGGCAGAGCGCATTGTTACCGCTGTCGCCTGTTCCCGCGGATTCATAAAGATGAAACCGCCCTCAAGCGGTTAGCCTGCCGGTGGTGAAAGGACACGGTTACTTCTGCTGAAAAGAAGATAGCCCGCAAGGGCGACCGTGGCCGATTGTTCCCCGGCTTCACGAGACTGAACGACGGGAGGCGTGATGAAGACCAACACCGCGAAGGCGCGCAAGGCACCCCGCACGCACGAGGGAGGCCGGGCAAAGACGATCACCGCCGAGGCCCAGTTGCGCCGCTCCGTGATGGCGTGCCTGCTCTGGGAGGACACGTTCTACGAGGATGGCGTCCACATCGCCCAGCGCATCGCCGAGACGGTCCCGCGCGTCGAGGCCAATGCGGTGTTCGCGCTGGCGGTAGAGGCGCGCTCGCAGATGAATCTCAGGCACGTGCCGCTGGTGCTGGCGCGCGAGATGGCTCGCAATCCGCATCAGAGGCACGTGGTCGCGGAGACGCTTGCGAACGTCATCCAGCGTGCCGACGAGTTGAGTGAGTTTCTGGCGATCTACTGGAAGGACGGCCGCTGCAAGCTGGCCGCGGGCGTGAAGAAGGGGCTCGCACGGGCCTTCCCGAAGTTCAGCGCCTACCAGTTGGGCAAGTACAACAGCCGCGAGGCTTCAATCAAGCTGCGCGACGTGCTGTTCCTGTGCCACGCGAAGCCCAAGAGCCTCGAACAGGCCCAGGTGTGGAAGGCGCTCGCGGATGGGACGCTTGCGGCTCCTGACACGTGGGAGGTGGCGCTGTCGGGCGGGGCGGACAAGAAAGAGACCTTCACGCGCCTGATGGCAGAGGGCAAGCTCGGGGCGCTCGCCTTGCTGCGCAACCTGCGCAACATGGAGCAGGCCGGAGTCGAGCGCGAGGCAATTCGCCAGGCGCTCGCGGCGGCCGACGTGTCGCGCGTCCTGCCCTTCCGGTTCATCGCCGCGGCGCGGTACGCGCCTTCGCTCGAGCCCGATCTCGAGGCTGCCATGTTCAGGTCGCTGGGGGACGATGTGACCGCCCGCCTGCCGGGGCGCACGGTGCTGTTCGTCGATGTAAGCGGCTCCATGGAACACGCGCTGTCGCTGAAGTCCGACATGCGCCGGGTGGATGCAGCGTGCGGGCTGGCGATGGTGCTGCGCGAACTGTGCGACGACATCGCGGTGTTCACGTTCAGCGACAAGGCCGTGTTGGTGCCGGCGCGGCGTGGCTTCGCCCTGCGCGACGTCATCGTCAACAGCCAGGAGCATGGTGGGACATATCTGGCGGAAGCCATCACGAGTACCAAGTCCGTGGCCGGGCAGTACGACCGGATCGTCGTCATCACCGACGAGCAGGCCCACGATGGCATTGCCGACCCGCGGCGCCAGGCCAAGGCATACGTCATCAACGTCGCGTCCTACAAGAATGGCGTCGGCTACGGACGCTGGACCCACCTCGACGGCTTCTCTGAGGCCGTGCTCCGGTGGATGTCCGCATACGAGCGGAGGGGTCTTGTTCAGGCGGAGCCTCGGGAAGAATAGCCGGGCCGCTCGCAAGCGGCTGCGCAAGAGGAAGCGGAACCTGCATCGCAAGCAGGTGTGGTGGAAGGTCAAGGTGAGCACCGTGAGAAGGAGGCGCTGAGTTGTCCATTCCCGACATCACCACCGTCAGCAGGCTGCCCAGGCTCGGCTACATCAGGCTCGGCGAGAAGATCACGAGCGCCAAGGGCAAGGAGTACCCGGCGAAACTCGATCACTTCGGGTTCGACGAGGTACAGGAAGTCGCGGAGCTGTACGGCAACGACTGCAAGGAAATCTGGCCGGTCGTGTTCCCCTCGGATGACGAGGAGATCTTTTTCCCCACGGCACGCATGGCGTACCGCAAGAGCGGGCTGTTCTGCCGGTGCGCGGATGGGGTGACGGCCACGCGGGTTTACGTCGGGACCGACGAGATGGGCAACGAACTGGACCCGCAGGGGGCGCTCGCGCTGCGCGAGGCCGGTGGAGTGGTGGAGCGCGGCGACATGTTCGACATGCCATGTCCAGGGACCGAGTGCGACTTTTTCATCCGCAAGATGTGCAAGAACATCGGGCGGCTGATGCTCGTGCTGCCCAACGTCGGGCGGCTGGGGGTCTACGAGATCCGCACGACCTCGCGCAACTCCATGATCAACATCTTGAGCTACACCCGGATGGTGCGCGGCCAGATCGGCAAGATCACGGGCGTGCCGTTTGCCCTGAAGCTCTCGCCGCAGCAGGCGCAGACGGCGGATGGAGCCGTCACAATCTACGTGCTGTCCCTCGAATTCCGCGGGGGGCTCCAGAAGCTGCTCCAGCAGGCCGGCGAGCCGATGCTCAAGATGCTCGCGGGGGTGCGCATCGACGCGAAGGACGAGGACGACATCCCCGCGGACCTGATTCCCAACGCTGGCGAGCAGCTCGAGCGCGAACTGTCGGGCCAGCAGGCCCTCCCGCAGGCGCCTCCCGCCCCTCCCGCCGAGCCGCCGCGTTCCAAGCCACGCAGGCGCAAGGCCGCGGTAGCCGCGGGGGAGACTCGCCCAAGCGCAGATGCCCCCGCCGCTCCGCAGGAATCCCCAAAGGTGCCTGCGCCGGAACTGACCTTGACGCCTCCACCGCGTGCCGACATCCCCGTGTGGCGCGGCAAGGTCAAGACCGTGAAGGACGAGCGCAGGAGCCTGGCCGGCCAGCCCTACACCCTCTACACGATCGAGGGGATCGATGGGCAGAGCTTCGTCTGCACCAGGCCGGGCACCGCAGGCATCGCCGCCGCAGCTATGCAGCGCGAGGAATCGGTCGAGATTCTTTTCAGCGACAGCAGCAAGGTGGGCAAGATGGTCGATGAAATCAGGATTCTGACGACGCCGTGACCAGCCTGGATTACGGGCATCTGCCGAGCGTCACCCAGGCCATCGCCGGGGCGGGGCTGATCGACCTGACCTTTTTCACCGAGGCCGGCAGGGAGCGTGGGACAGACGTTCACGCGGCCTGCCAGTACCACGACGAGGGGACCCTCGAGAACGAAGACGATCTCGAATTGCAGGTGGCGCTGCGGCTGCGCCAGTACCAGCAGTTCAAGGCGGACATGGGCGACCAGTACGCCATCGAGGCCATCGAGCAGTTCGTGGTGGACCCGCTGCGCGGCTACATCGGCCACCCGGATCGCATCGTGACGCTCCAAGGGCGCCGCGGGATTCTCGACCTCAAAGGCCCGACCTGCTCGAAGTGGATCGGGCTGCAACTCGCCGCCTACGCGAGGGCAGTCAAAGTCAGGTTCCGCTGGAGCCTGCATCTCTCAGACGAGAAGTACCACCTCAAGGAGTGGTCGGCAGTCCAAGAGCCGAGCGACTACGCGGCGTTCTGCGCGGCCCTGACGTTGCACAACTGGAAAGCGAGGGTGTGAAGATGCAAAAGAAGCGAAGCGCAGCGCCTACGAGTTTGAAATCTGCGAGCCGGAGATAGCAGGCAACGGGCTCCAGAAGGCCATCGACGAGCTGCACGCGGGGATGTGGTTGCCGCTGCGGTTCAGCAGGAAGGCGCAGGCGATCCATTTCTGCAACAAGATCCGCGTGGACAAGAGCGAAGGTCGTTGCGAGAGCCTGTGGGGGAAAGTTCGCCCCTTTGTCCGCGGCACGGTCGTGTACCTCATGCGGGAGGATGCGTGATGAAAACCAAACCGACATTCGAGTGGGTCGCCGTGACTCCAGCCCTGGCCACTCAATGGCTCGAGGGCAACGTCCACAACAGGCCCATCCGGGACAATATGGTGCTGCGGTATGCGACCTCGATGCGCGCAGGGCTCTGGCATGATGAGAGCCCGGAAGCCATCATGTTCGACACGGGGGGCTGGCTCATCAACGGCCAGCACAGGCTCTGGGCAGTCATCGAGAGTGCGCGGACGGTCGAGTTTGCGGTGGCCAGGGGGGTTGACCCGGCGGTTCAGTTGGTGCTCGACCAGGGATCTGTGCGCTCAGCCCACGACAACATCAACCTCAGGAAAGACAAGGATGATGAGACGCCGCGGCTCACGTCAGACGACATCGCTGTGCTGCGCGCGGTGGTATCTGGGCGCGTCAAGCTGAACGTCCCGGTGGAGTTCTGCGAGAGGCTGTGGCCCGTCTACGAGCCTGCCATCCGCTTCGCCAAGGAAGCCTTCGGGGGGCGCGTTGCACCCCCGGCGCTGGTGATGGTGCGGGCCGTCGTCGCAAGGGCCTTCTTCACCAAGAATCCAGAGCGGCTCAGGCGGTTCTGCGGGGTGCTGCTCACGGGCGTGACGGATCGCTCCTCGGAAGGCGCTGGCATCAAGCTGCGCGACGTGCTCATCGGCGAGTGGCGCAACTGCGCCATCCGGCCTTCGCGCTACACGATGTGGGGGAAGATCGAATCGGCCCTGGAGAACTTCATTGTGGGGAAGACCCCATCGAAGCTCATGGCCCTGGAGCGCGAAGCGTTCGAGATCCCGGCACCCGCGCTGCTCGTGCGGCTGCGCGAGATCACCAGTGAGGCTGCCAAGCGGCGACTGGCCGACAAGCCGCGCGTGAAGGCTTCCGACAGGCAGCGAGGCAAGGGCATCGTCATGGTAGAGGCAATCGTGGAGGTTGTCGCGAAGTCCGCAACGCCGCTCACCATCAAGCAGATCGCCAAGAGGGTCAAGGTCACGGAGAAGTCCATCCTGGCCACCTCGGCGCTGACGATGGCCGTGAAGTCTGGCCGTGTCGTCACGGGCTGCAAGAAAGGCATGGGCAGAAAGCAATTCTACAGCAAGGGCACGGGCACACCAACGGAGGCGCAGCCAACATCATGAGAGACATCGGAGAAACTGGCACCATCAGCGCAACCGGCCCCGTGAGCATCGCGATCAAGGCGCCGAACCTCGCCCCGCTGGAGCAGGCGATGACGGCGTTCATCTCGCTGCACGGGGGGCTCGAGATTGTCGATCGGGCCTCCCACGCCATGGCCCTCGAGATCATCGGCAAGTGCCGCCAGCGAGAGAAGACGGCGGACGATGAGACCGAGCCTACCAGATCGGCGCTCGACATGGCGAAAAAGCAACTGCTGGCGTACCGCGACAAGATCAAGGCACCCTATATCGCGCTGCGCGCGGTGCTCTCCGCCAAGGCGCAGAGCTACGAGGCGGCCGAACGCCAGCGCGAGGATGCCGAGAGAAGGAAGCTGGAGAACGAGGCCATGGAGCGCGACAAGGAGCGCCGGCTGCTCGAGGCTTTGCAGGCAGAGGCCGAGGGAGACACCGCCACCGCCGAGGCCATCGTGACGGCGCCAGTGGTGGCGCCTATCGTGGCCGTGCCCACGCAGAGAGCCACGGTCGCCGGGGTGAGCGCGCGCACCACGTGGAGCGCGGAGGTCGTAGACTTCCCGGCGTTCGCGCGCGCTGCTGTGGCAGCGGAGCGCTGGGAGCTGCTGAGCCCCAACCAGGTGAACCTCAACAAGACGGCCACGATCCTGAAAGAGAACTTCAAGATCACCGGCGCGCGCTCTGTGCCCAAGCAGACGTATGCGACCAGGGCGACCCCGGTGGAGACGACCTGAGCCAATGGCCCGCCTGAAAGGAGTCCAGAGGGGGGCAGTATACGAGCGGTGCCCAAGCGACAAGCGCCGCCGGCATCGTCGCTGCGAGGAGTGCGATATATGCAGGCGCAGGGGCCGTCCGCGCGCGACAGGACATCTGTATCCGCTGGCTCCATGCAAGTTCTGCGGGAAGATGCCGTGAGCTGCCGGCGCCCTGGACTCATCATCACGGTGATGTACGAGCCGGATCGCTACGATGGCCAGGCGATCCCCGAGGCCCTCACGATCGACCTGCTCGAGTGGCTCGCCGAGCGACACCTGTACGGAGGGTTCAGGCGCATCGAGTACAGCGAGGATGGGACCGTCAAGGGCGGCTGCTACAAGGATGGCTGCGATGTCGCAGACGAACCACACTTCCACATGAGGAGAGACACGTGACGCCAAGCGTCGGCAGGACGGTTCACTACGTTGCCTACGGCACGCCGAACGGCGAGTTCCCCGCGGGTGAATGCCGGGCGGCCATCATCACAGAGGTCAGTCGCGCCGGCACCGGCCTGTGCGTACTGAACCCGACCGGACAATACTTCAATCGCGGGGTCCCGTACAACGAGGGCAAGAACCCCGGCTCGTGGCATTGGCCCGAGCGCGTCGAGTAGCCCATGGGCGCCGCCCTGCTGCTGGCGACCGTGCTCGTACTCTGGGGCGGCGACGAGCCGCCCAAGTGCAAAGGGCTGGGCGAGGTTACGGTCAAGCAGGACTTCAAGACCAGGCCGGCGCAGGCCGTTGTACTCGAGGCGCTGGCACGGCTTGCCCAGGAGGAAGCTGCGAAGAGGGGGGCGACACACCTGTACGAGATCCGGGTCATCCAGCCGAAGGCGTGCAGGGAGAGCTACCGGATGAAGGCGGTTGCGTTGAAGTGCGAAGTCGGAGAGCGGCGTTCCGATCCCGCCGATGTGGCTGAGTGAGAGGCGGAAGGAAAGGACGCCACCGCCGCTCGCCGATGAATGTCGCAGCGGGCTTGAGCCCCGGAACGTAGGCCGGGGAGTTTCCTTTAATCGGCGCACGAAATCCTGGTCAGGCGTCGGCCCTTCTAGGGGGCAGGACCGGGTGGCCCGCTGCTTCACGAGGCAGTAAACGCGCCCAGGAGGCGCATGGAGGAAGGGTAATGGAAAGAATAGTGATCGGGATCGGCATCGGGCTGCTCACGCTCGGTGTGATCATCGTCGCGGAAGGCCGGGGGGATCTGTACCGCTGGTCCGATCCAGACGGTGGCACGGGTTTTTGTGACGAGGGTGGAGCGCAGGACACCTGTGGGATGCGGATCATCTACCAGCAGCCCACTACTGCGCCGCCTCCCACAACGCCCTAACGGAAGGTGGCGTGGTGACTGTCGCGGTGCCGCGTTTCGCAGAGGGCGCGGGGCTCGGACCTGCCCACGAGCATGCACACGCCCGACAGTCACCACCAGGAACATGATGCGGGGAGGTGCCCTGGTGGGCATGGATGGCTCATAACCATCACGTGGTCGGTTCGATTCCGACCCCCGCTACCAGTGTTGAGGGTTGCAGCGGGTCGCCGCCACTCCGTAAGGAACGCGGACGGCTCTCTAAATTTCAAGCTGGGGAGTCGGCTTGACGGCCCGCTGCTTCAGATTCCACATCAGGGCGGATACGGGGAGGGGACAATGACTGGCATCCTGAGCATGCCCTGGGGCACCGCCATCGTGATGGGAGTGGAAGACCGCCCGCCGAAGCGTTACTACATCCCGGTCTACCAGCCCATGTCGGTCTGGTCGCCCCACGAGACTCCCGACCAGCATGATGGCGCCTATCGGCTTGTCTTCGGGTTGGTCGAGGTCATTGGCGACGCGGCCCGGTACGAATTCCTCGAGATCTCGAGATTCTAACGCGCCCACGTGGCGCAGGAGGGTGTGAATGGGATTCTTCACTCGCAAGGTCGTGGACACGAGGTTCAACAGCTTCCACACCGAGCCCAGGGTCGGGCGTATCTTCGGCACAGCGATCGGCGCCGTCGTCGGGCTCATCGTCCTGTTCGGGTCGCTGTTCACCGTGGATGCCGGCGAGCGCACAGTGATCCTGCGCTTCGGGAAGGTCAACCGGATTGCCGAGCCGGGGCTCAACATCAAGCTGCCGCTCATCGAGGCCCGGCGCACCATCGACGTGCGCGTCCGCAAGATGCTCACGGAGTCGGACGCCTCCAGTAAGGACCTCCAGATCATCCACTCGGAAATCGCGCTGAACTACAACGTCCAGCCCGATCGCGTGGCCTCCGTCTACGAGACCATCGGTGGTGAATGGGAGTCCCGCATCATCGAGCCAGCCATCCGCGAAGCCTTCAAGAGCGTCACGGCTCGCTACACCGCCGAGGATCTGATCCAGAAGCGGCCCGAGGTCAGCGCCGCGATGGCCGAGAAGCTGCGCGCGGACATGGGCGAGTACGGCCTGAACGTAGCCGACATCAGCATCACGGACTTCGACTTCTCCGAGGAGTTCAACAGCGCCATCGAGGCCAAGCAGACGGCCGAGCAGCACGCCCTCAAGGCTGTCCGGGATCTCGAGCGGATCAAGACAGAGGCAGAGCAGCGCGTTGTCGAGGCGCGCGGGCAGGCCGAAGCGCTCAAGGTCCAGAAGCAGGAAGTCACGCCCGAGCTGATTCGCCTGCGCGAGGTCGAGAACCAGAAGGCGGCGATCGAGAAGTGGAACGGCGTGCTCCCCACCGTGACGGGCGGCGGCGCGATTCCATTCATCAACGTCAAGCCGTGAGCCGCCGTGGGCACCGCCAGCAACTCAAGGGCGGCCGGGAGTACGACTGGGTCGGCCGGTGGCGCCGCTTCTACCACTGGGGCTCAGGTGTGGGCAAGTACGTCAAGAGCCGGATGAGCAGGCGGAGCCGCCGGCTGGCGAAGGCCGAAGCGAGAAGGCAGGATACTTGATGGCCGCGAAGCCGCGTAAGGACCTGAAGTTCCACGGATGGGACTGGACTGAACTGCTCGCCATCTGGCCCGAGTCCAGGCGCGTGGAGTGGCCGAAAGACACGAAGGCGAATCACTACAAGGAGGAGGCGCAGGCCAACTGGATCCTTCACCGTCTCGATGAGATGTACGCCCTCGAATACCCGACATTGGGGGGAGAGGCTACGCCCGAGACGAAGTGGCGCTACCGGCAGGTCAGACGGTTCGCCAAGAAGTGCGCGGCGAGCAGCCATCACACCGGCCGAGGCATCATGAAGGCCATCGCCAACGAGAAAGACCTGACCGCATTCCTGGGGTGGTTCTCGATGTCGCTGCGCGCCTGGTGGACATGATGGCCGCCACCCATGCCTACATCGGGCGCAAGCCGTGCGGGTGCGTCGTGGCAGCCTGCGTGGATGACGAGAGCGACAGGGCCGAGAGCGCGCGCTTCACGGCGCGCCTGATCCGCCAGGGCATGACAGTGGAGCGGCGCGAGACCACATGGGTCCGTGACAACCTCAAGGGATGTCGCTGCGCGCCGTCGCAGCGGAGCCTGCCGAAAGACGAGCGATGAGCGAGCCTGCGGTGCCCACGCCACCAGCGCGAGGATCATGCTGGCTGTTTCATGCCTGGAGCAGATGGAGCAAGCCGGAGTCCAAGAAAATCAGCAAGTTCATCATGGGGCGCGTCGTTGCGCCACCGGAGGGCCAGGAGTTCGTCGTGTGGCGCCAGCAGCGGGAGTGCTACAAGTGCAGCAAGGTCGAGGTGCGCGAGGTCACGTGAATAGGAGCGCAGGGGCCAAGAACCCCAGGTTCGACCCATACGGACGCTCACGGCGATTCGTCACAGGACATAACACCGGAGATCCTCGTGGCCGATTCCGCGATTGAATGGACAGACAAAGTCTGGAACGTCGTGCGCGGCTGTTCTCGCGTGTCGGCTGGCTGCGGTGGGCCTGGCAACGCCGGTGGCTGCTACGCAGAGCGGCAAGCCTACCGCTTCTCTGGCCCAGGTCAACCGTATGAAGGGCTGGTGCGTATGACTCCGTCAGGTCCACGCTGGACCGGCAAGGTCGCCCTTATCCCGGAGAAGCTCGAGGAACCGTTGCGCTGGAGAAAGCCGCAGAAGATCTTCGTGAACTCGATGAGCGACCTGTTCCACGAGGGGGTGTCGGACGTCGAGATCGACCGCGTGTTCGTCACGATGTGGTACGCGCGCCAGCACACCTTCCAGGTGCTCACGAAGCGCCCGCGGCGGATGCTCGCGTGGTCGCGCGGGATGCTCAACAGCGACCGATGGGACGCGGCGCGCCTCCCCCTGTATCAGGCGTTCCGTGAGCAGTCGCGCGCGGCCAAGGGCGCGCACAGAATCGGACTGGCCCTGAACCGCGCGGAACGGGTTGGCGTCATGGGCGCGTGGCCGGAGTGGCCGCTCCCGAACGTCTGGCTCGGGGTCAGTGTTGAGGACCAGGCGACGGCCGACGAGCGGATCCCGTTTCTGCTCGAGACCCCGGCGGCGAAGCACTTCGTCTCCTATGAACCTGCTCTCGGGCCGGTGGACTTCAAGAAGTGGCACGGCATTTGTGAGAACAGCAACTGCCCGCACACCATCTACGACTGTCGCAATGGCCCCGATGTGTCCCTGCTCGACCTCGTGATCGTCGGGGGCGAGTCCGGCCCAGGGGCGCGCCCGTGCGACGTGGCGTGGATCCGCAGCGCGGTGCGCCAGTGCCGGGAGGCTCAAGTCGCGTGTTTCGTGAAGCAGCTCGGGGCGCGGCCCATCCTAGACGTGCGCGAGGAAGACGTGTTCTCCGAGTTGTGCGCCGCGAAGCATCGCCGCTGGCACGATCCAGGAGGGGCCGAGCCCAGACGGCAAGTTCTCGCGCTCAAGGACCGCAAGGGAGGCGACCCATCCGAGTGGCCCGAGGATCTCCGTGTCCGCGAGTTCCCATCATGAAGTGTGAGGTCTGTGAGGCCCCGATTCACTTCAACGAAGGCAGGATGCAGGGGTCCACAATGGACTCGAAGGTCCATACCGACCCGCACATCTGCAAATGGAACCTGCTGATCGCCGCGCTCCATCATATCAAGGACGCGCTCTACATGGTGAGATGATGCCAGAGACGAAGACGGCGCTGGATCGACTTCTCGAGGCGGCGTGGGAGGCCGTGGGCGAAGTGGGCTGCAATGGCTCGCTGGAAGTGCTGGAGGATGCCCTGCACGCGTTCGAGGCTGCGGCGCCGGATGCGTTCTTGTGCCCTGGCAGTGATGAGGACCCGTTGACGGCCTACCCGAACACGCCGAATCAGGAGTACGGGGAGATGTGCGCGACGGACATCCCCCTCTTCGCCCTCCCCCGGCGGGAGCAGCGGGAGGACGTGGCAGGCACGGCACTATGTCAGCACACAAGGACTCGCCGCTTCATGCAGCCAGCCTCGACGAATTATGTATCGTGTGAGGATTGCGGCGCTACATGTCCCGATGCCCTCGACCGCTTCGGAGACCCCGGCGGCAGGGGGCTGTGGGCGATGCGGAAGAGGGACGAGCCCTCCAGCGCCGAGCCGGTGCGGCATTGTGAGGGGTGTATAGGCACATGGCCGGTGTCCGACGAGGACGGAGCCCCAGAGGTGTCCTGCCCCGGCATCGGCAAGGAGGCGCGATGACCAAGCCCACGCCCCGTCGGCGCGCGGTGTGTAGAGCCGTGACGTGGATTCACCCTCAGAGCGGTTTCAGTCGTAAGCGTAGGTGCGCTCGTCGCAGTGGCCACATTGGAGATCATCTCGACTTCGAGTACGCCAATGACGGAACCAAGGTCCCTCAGTGTTGGCCGCGCACCAGCGCAATGAGGCCGAGGCGATGAACGCGACCGCGCGTTGCACCGACTGCCGTTCGGAGTTCACCGAGGCGCAGATTACCGGGGTGAACGCCTGTCCCGTGTGCGGCACTGATGGCGTGCCGATGAATATCGCTGACGACGTGACCATCGCTATCAACTGGCACGAGCTGCGCATTCTCGGGATATGGGCGAGCAACTGGGCGGAGAAGTTCTGTGAGGCTAAGTCTCGCAGGACCCTTGGGAGCATTCTCCGCTCCATCGCCGCACAGCATCCCGGACGCGGTGCCCTCACGATGGTCGGTGAGCTACAGGAGGTCGCGGACCACTTCGGGACCGATATCACCGCGGCCGAGGGGGACACAACAAGGACAATTAAAGGAGTGAAACCTTCATGACCCCCGAGATGCGAGCGGCAGTCGAGTCGTGTCGCCACGAATGGCGCAGCGGGCACAGCCCCATCTGCGAAAACCTAATGGACCATCAGGGGACGTGCTGCTGTGGCAAATGGGAACATGAGAGCCGTTGCCTCGCCGCCGTGCGCCGCGAGATGGCGAAGGAGGGGGTAGATGGGTAAGCGCCTGAACGACGTGACACTTGAGGAGATCCGCGAGGACGCGCGCCGCGAGCGCGAGCACGAAGATTCCGAGGCGCGGCGGGAGGGGCCATGCGAACGATGCGACATGCCGCGCTCGCAGCACTTCCATCCTGAGGAGTGGCCCCAGGAGACCCGATGGCATTGTGCTCAGTGCGGGAAGCCGATGCAATTTGCCGATGGAATCTGCTTCGCGTGCAACGGCGGTGAGGACCCCGGACGATGATCCTCCTCGCCGCCGCCGCCCTCACCGTCTCGCAGCCTCGGGGGGCACGATGATTCTATCTCGGACGTGGGCAATGCCGAGTGCGGCCACGTTCTCGATCCCGCCGATACGGTTCCTGATCGAGCGATGGCTACCGGCAGGCGACACCCTGGACCCATTTGCCCGCGGCTCTCTGATGACAACGGTACGCAACGACATTGACCCGGCCCACGGAACAGAGTTCACGCTGGACGCGAGAGAGTTTCTGGCGGCGATGGCTGGGCGTAGTTTTGCCGGCGCACTGATGGACCCGCCCTACTCTCCGCGCCACATCTCCGAGTGCTACAAGGCCATCGGGAGAAATGTATCCGGCATCGACACACAGAACGCGGCCCTTTACTCGTCCGTGCGCGATCTTCTCGCTCCGCTCATTGAGTTCGATGGCATCGTCATCTCCTTCGGGTGGAATAGTGTTGGGATGGGGATTAAGCGCGGGTTCGCTCAGGAGGAGATCTTGCTGGTCTGCCACGGGGCGGCACACAACGACACCATTTGCGTCGTGGAGCGCAAAGTGGAGGAGCAACATTGCCTACCGTCATGACCGCTCTCGCGCTGACCGTCTCGCAGCTCTGCGGCCACTGGTATAGCTCGCCCCCGCAGACCGACGCCCCGTGCGGCGTCGATGGCGTGGCCATCTACCTGCAGTCCGCGCCGCGGCCTGCGTGCGCCCCCGGGAAGATTGTCGAGGGCGCGTCCATCGAGTCGATGGTCGTGGCGCTGCGCGAGCTGGCTGCGCGTGCCAAGGAGAGGGGGGCGGACACCGTGCATCTGAGTCAGTACGACCGGCGCTCACGAGGTGACGCGGGACCGACGTGGACGGCGCGGGGGCGGTGGTTCCGGTGCGGGGGCGCGAGATGAACAAGGCCGCACACGTTCGCAGCGCATCGCAGTCGCGCAAACATCACTGTCACTGGCCCGGATGCGTCGTTCAGGTCCCTCCAGCCATGTGGGGATGCAGATACCACTGGTTCCGTATTCCACGGCACCTCCGCAACAACATCTGGCACGCCTACAGGCCGGGACAGGAGGACGACATGCAGGTGTCGAGTGTGTACGAGGCCGCAGCGAAGGCGGTGCAGGACTGGATCGCATTGCAGGCCGCCGCTGATGGCGGGGGGAAGGGGAGCGAGTGAAGGGTGACATCTGGTATTGCGTCTGTGGGAGACCATTCGCCCCTGACGATGGTCCGCTACCGAGAGAATGCGATTGTCCGTGCCATGAGGCAAACGTGGACCGCTCCGACTGCCCAGAGGAGTCTCGTCCACTTTCACTTGAGTAACCGCGCGGCTCCGGCCGCAACAGGAGGAAGGGATGGCTGCGAAGTTTCGCAAGAGGCCCGTCGTGATCGAAGCGATGCAATTTGACGGGCACAACTACCCGGAGGTCGTCTCGTGGATTGAGAGTCACGCGGGACACCCTGAGATGGCGTACTCGCCAGCGGGCACGCTGTCGATGATGATCCCGACGCTTGAGGGAGACCATCGGGCTAATCCTGGCGACTGGATCATCCGCGGCGTGAGGGGCGAGTTCTACCCATGTAAAGACGAGATTTTCAGGATGACTTACGAGCCAGCAGGTCCCGATGAGACTTGACCGAGTGACAGGTCGCCCGACGCCCTCGCAGCAGCATCAAAGGACGTGCCCGAAGTGCCGCGCGCGGGAGTGGTGCGTCACGGCCATGGACCTCATCGCGCAGGCGAAGGGATACCTGTCGTGGGACTTTATGGTGGCGGAGATTCGGGCCGAGCAGATGAGGATGGCCAAGCCAACGAAGGGGGCGTGATGGATGACCTGGTGAACCGATGTGACGAGCCTGGGTACATCGGCCTGGATTCAGAGGCGGGTAAGCGCTTCGGGTTCACGTCGGACAAATACGGCGGCTGGCTGTGGGAGCGCGACGGCGCGATCTACGTGTCATTCATCGCCACGAGGGACGAGGGGCGCGGGGATCTGTCGGCCCTCTTCAATGCCATCCTGGCGGCTGGCCTGACCGTGAAGGTCCCGACCCCACTCGGGAAGATGCGGAACATCCTGGAGCGCAAGGAGTTCACACTCACCCATGAGCCCACGGAGCTTGGTGACTGCGAGGTCTGGGTGAAGCGCCCATGAGGGACGTCGTCCCTGCCGACATGTACGCCCTGCTCTACTGGATGGTCAGGAGCGCGCCGGGCCAGCGCATCGAGGTCCCCTGCCGCGAGATCGCCGGCGCACGGTTCCACATCAAGCTGCAGATGATCGAGCGGGACGGCGCACCGCTCCTGGTCGCCTCCCTGGAGCAAGAGAATAATTTACCCTCTTGAGGGGGCCGTCATCCTTGACCTGAGTGTCAAGTCGGCGTATTCTTCTGCAGCATGCCAGCGCCGCAACTGACCCGAACACGGTGTCCACACTGCAGATCCATCCTCACCCGTATCCACTACCCATGGTTCCGGCGCACGCGGATCCGCGCCGGGCTCAAGATGATCGACGTGGCGAAGGCCACCGGCTACACCGAGTCGTTCATCAGCGTGGTGGAGCGCGGTAAGCGCCGGTGCCCACCGACGCTCGAGGGGTACTACCGGGATCTGGGGGCCAAGCCTGGTGGGGCGGCGTGAGCCACAGCATCTTCGTCGTGCGTGAGCCGGTAGGCTACGTGCGCATGACTCGCGACAGCAAGTGGAGCAAGTCGGCCGCCAGGTACTTCAAGTTCAAGCAGGACGTGGCTCAGAGCGCGAAGATGGTGGGGATGCGGCTGCCCCTGGTCGCCACCAGGAGGGCGCCGGTGATGGTGATCACGGCCTGCTCGTTCGTCAACATGCGCTCGCCAGACCCAGGCAACGTCCAGAAGGCGGTCGAGGACGCGCTATTCTACAAGTCCGAGGGCGGTGACAAGCACGTCGCGGGACTCTACTGGCCGGCCGAATACGGCTCAGACATCAACGAGGTGGAGATCATGGTCATGAAGTGGCACGACCCGGCGCTCGATGACCTGCGCAACGCTATCCTGCGCCTCGCTACCACGTGAGCAAGGTGGTCTTCGGCCCGAGCCCGCTGCCTGACCTCTTGCGCCTCAACTCCCTGGTGCGAGTCTTGATGTTGGACGCCTCTGTGGGGCCGGCGACCAGCCCGGCGATCGGCGTTGAGGACGGCCCGCCCACGCACTCAGACACCCCCTCCTCGAAGTCCACGGCATAGACGCAGCCCCAGACCACTCCACCGAGAGGCACCGCGGATTCGATGTGGACGCCGAAGGCAGGCCCCCCTGGCTGGTTCGCCAGGATGGTGCAGGCGATGGGCTGCGGAGGGCCGATGACCATACATGGCGCCGGGCAGTCAGGCGTCGCCGGCACCATGACGTTGACCCGCATGCTGGTGCGGCAGACGTACCCATCGACTCCGGGCGACGGGCTCGGGTCGAATGTGAGGATCAGGGATAGAGCAAGGGCCTTGCACCGCATTCTGGACTCACCACAGGCTAACCCCGCAGCCGAGCCCAACCCCGGCAACAGACTCTGAATCCAGGCCGATGGTGACGCTCGGCCCGACGAAGCATCCCAGCCGGTCGTACCACCGCTCTTGCTGGGCCGTGGTGGACGCCTTCATGGCCTTCTCCCACTCCTGTTTCCACTGCTTCGCGTCCTGGCCCTCCAGGGTGGCGATCTCTTTCCACCGCTCTCGCAGGGCCTGCTGGTCGGCAAGCTGCGCCCTGGTAACAGCCACCAACGCGCAGAGGGCCTTCCTCTCGCGGGCGTAACTGCGGATGACCGTGATCGCGTCGGCGACGGCCTCGGCATTCCGCAGCTCGAGCTGTGCCGCGGCGATGCTCATGGCGGCGAGCAGCCCCTCTGGATCCGGATCCGGCGGGCAGATTTCAGGCCCGGCGGCCAGCACGACGGCCAGCATGAGGGCCATCATGGCTTCGTCCCGTTCGTGTCGGCCGTGTCGTCGTTCCACTTCTCGAGGATGCCCTCGCGCTCCTTGGCGGCGTCGGCTGCCTCGCGCTCGTGCTGCTTGGCCTCTTCGGCCTTGGTCTCGGCGATGGCGCCCTCCCTCTCGGCCAGGATGCGCGCCTCGTCGATGCCGCGCTGCCTCTGCCTGGCATCTGCCATCGCGCGCAGGCGGGTCACGTCAGCGGCCATCTGCGCCGCCCGGCGCTGAGCCGCCCGCCTCCTCGCTGACGCTACCCCGAGTGCTGCCCCAAGGGCCAGGATCAGGCCCCACAGTGGGTTGCGCGACAGCCAGCGCAGGAGGGCTGTCATGGGATCGTGGGCGGATCTAACGGCGGTGTTTCTGGCGGCGCTGCCGGCGGTGTTGCTGGCGGCTTCACTGGTTCGCTCATCCGCTCTTTCACCCTCGACGGGATGACCGGGTTGGCCAGCTTGTCGTGAATCATGCCGGCGCCGATAGTGCCCATGAAGCCCATCGCCGCGGCCTCTACCCATGCGCGGGGGCCGGTAGCCCCCTCACTGAATGTCTGGATCAGCCCCATGTAGAAGCCACTCATGCCCACCAGCGGGCCGATCATCACGGCCAGGGTGTCCTGCGGGATCTTCTTGAGCCAGGGCACTGCCTTGCCGAGGGCTTCTGTCACCCCGTAGGTGATGCCGCACAGCAGCGCCAACTGCTCGAGCATCGCAACCATCTGGGGGCTCAGGGAACTCTGCAGCGTGTCCATTGCGGGGCTCCTTTCCGGGAGTGAATCGTTACGGCACGTCCAGCGCTTCTACAACTGCCGCGCTGGCGCTCTGCTTGGATTCTTCCGCCTTGAGGCTGTCCACGTATTCCTGGGAGCGGCCCCACTCCTCGCGGTTCATCATCGCGTCGAGCCGGCCTTCGAGCCTATCGACACGCGCGCGAAGCTCTTCCTCCTGGGCCTCTCTCGCCGCCTCGACCATCGCCTGGTCGTGGGCATCATCCACCTTCCAGCCGACAGAGCCGGCCGCGCCGATGGCCGCGGTGAGCAGCAGCCTGCGGATCAGAGGGTTCTCCATGGCCGCGGCGAACCACGACGGTGCGGGGGTATTTCCTCCAGCGTCGCTCATTTGGTTTTTTGCCGATCCGGGGCTTTCATGTCGTGCTCCCGCTGACGTGACGGACCTCCTTCACAAGCTCATCGATCTTCGCGTGCGTGGCCCCCTGGCCACGGATGTTCTCCGTGATGAGGCGCTTGATCTCGTCGAAGATCCGCTCCCAGTACGCCGGGTCCAGAGACCCGGCGGTGCCCTGCATCGCCTGGGCAATGGCCCTGCCGACTGCCTCAGCGGTGGTGCGGATGATGGCTTCGGCTTCCTCCTGGTGCAGCGCGCCGCTGTCAGTATTCCGCGCCGTCAGTCTGCCAGCCATGAACAGCGCGACCGATATGACGAGGCCGAGAAGGCCGAGCAGCACCTGCTCGTTACTCAACCAGCGCCTCCAGGAAGTGCTGGCGTTGAGGTCACGAAGTTACCGGCAATGCGGTCGAGCTTGTCGGCGAGCAACTTGTACTGCGCGAACGGATCCAGGGGCTTGCCGTCGATGCTGCTCAGCTCGAAGTGTACCGGGTCGCCCCAGTCAGCACCGCAGCGCAAGCCGATCTCGCGCGCCAGATCGATCACGCGCTGTTGCTTGGCGTTCTTGTCGGCGCGGTCCTTCGCGTTGGTGATGCCGGCGTCGAAGGCTGCGGCTTTGCCGTTGTAGAAGGGATGGTGACGCGACAGGCCCACGGGGGCAGGCTGCGCGACGACACCGTACTTGGTGCGCGCCACGCCTGGGTTGCGCCTCCAGGTCTCGTAGAGCACTGCCTGGTAGCCGTACCCACGAGCGCCGGATGTCTTGGCGATGCTGATGCCTTCGGCGGCGGCGCGGGATTCCAATTCGTTAGCTTTTGTACCGAGTTCAGGGAGAAGGTCTGCTACGTCCACGTCCGCGCCCTCCTGCGCCGTACATCTGCTGCAGTCCGGGGCGGACCCCCTGGAGGCCGATTGGCTGGCGGTATCCTACCGCACTTCGGGCCAGCGCGTCTGCCTCTGCCCGAAGCCGCTCTTTCTCTTCGCCTCCCGCCACGTGCTCGCGCTTCCTGAGGCGGTTTACCTGCTCGACAGTGTTGCGCAGCCGCGGAAGGGCCTTGAGTGCATCGACGTGCTCCTCGCGGAACCTCTTGGCCCGCACCTCGTCGCGCATCTCGCCGGTGGTGTAGAACGTGAGAGTCGCGTGTGCATTGGCGGCGTCCATGTACTGCTCGTAGAGCTGACGCACCGGCTCGGTGTTGAACGGCGTGACGTAGTGGAACACCCTGCCGATGCCGGTGGTCCCAGGGCTCAGGTCGTAGCGCTCCGGCGTGATCCCCGCCTTGGCGCCAGCGAGTTCTGCCCAGTCGATGATTTCCGTTCCAAGGCCGGGGACGTACCCAGAGATGAGGTTCTCGACCTTCGCAGGCGAGGTCAGCATCTCAATCTCCTTGAGCCCTGGCAGTGAACCCATCAGATCTGCGATGGCCTTGGCGGTGTTGGAGGTGCTGACGTAGTACTGGGCCTCTGGGAGCCGGCGCTCCTGTGACCCGCTGACGATCTTGGTGTTGGAGTAGCCCCTCCAGTTGGCGTAGTTCTGGATGATGGGGGCCAGCAGCGTCGGGGTTGGGTCCGGTATGCTGCGCCACATCTCCGCCGCCCACGCCTCGAACGCCCCGGGATCTTCGTGGCGTGCCCACTCGAAGAGCGCCTCGAGCGATGTCGCGAACGCCAGGCCGAACTCGTGAGGCTTCGGCATCTGGTACCAGCCGCCGTTGGGCAACGGGATCATCCAGTACCTGGTCCTGATGTGGATCGGGATCGAGTCGAAGTCCTTCTCGCGCTCGAGAGCGTGGCGCAGCAGCACCAGGGCGATCGTCGGCAGGGTGATGCCCAGCACCGCGTTTCTCCAGGCGGTCGAGCGCGTCTTCGGGTCGGTGAAGGTATCTACGGACATCTTCCAGCCGAGCACGTTTGGTTTGAAGAACGCGCTGGTGACGGCCCACTTCTTGGCCCACGCTCCGCCCTGGGCGAAGTCGATCGTCACCATCCTGCCGGCGTAGCCCACGCGGATCATGTCGTCTTCCGTGGCGATGGTATCGGCGCCCATGGCGCGCATCTCGGTGAGCCGCGGGGCCATCTCAACAGCCATACCGAACTGCCGCATCACGTCGAGGACCCCGTTCGCCCAGCGCACCGGGGAAGTCGGATGCAGAGCGACGAGCTGCCGGACCTTGGCCATCTTTCCCCTGGCTGCCGTGCTGTAGGGCTTCGAGCTGATGTGCTTGAGGATGAACTTCTCCATCTGCAGCGGGTCCAGCGACAGGAAGTGCGCCATGCTCGCGTAGGTTCCAGGCCCGCGCACCAGCAGTTCATCCATCTCGGTAGGGGTGATGCTGTTCCATCTGGCGACGAGCCCCTTGACCTTGCTGTGCTTGTCGATCCGCTCGAGGATCGAGCGGGCGAAGTCGGTCCCGATCAGCGCCATCCCAAAGTTCTTCGGGACATGGCGGATCTTGGCATCTTTCTGGGTCCTGACCTTCATGGCGAAGAGGTCGCGGGCCTGCCTCGCCCAGAACGGCGGCCACAGGACAATGCTCTCGCGCATGATGCGGGCGGCCGGCCCGAACAGCCAGCTCAGGATGGACACGTCCCCGCCGTCCAGGCCGAGCATCGCCTGGTAGGTCTGCTCCTCGCTCTCGCGGAACTGGAAGTACTTCTTCTTGCCACCGATCCACGCCGAGATGGTGCGCTTGCGAGGGTCGCGGCTGCTCGGCATCCAGAAGGTGAGCACGTCATCGAGCAGGTCAACATCGCCGCCGATCATATCGACCAGTTCTTTGGGCGACACTCCAAGGGCCTCGGCGATACGCGCGAAGGGGATCTTCGCCGGCTCAACCGGCGGTGGGACCTCGTTGCCCCAGCGCGCTACCTCCGGGTGGCTGCGGGCGAGCCTGATGAGCAACTGCCCCACGCGGTTGCCTTCCACGGACGCCATCAGATCGCGAGTCTGCTTGAGGGTGCTCTGAATCGGCGAGACGATGGGCCACACACCGCCTTCACGGCGGTAGATGCCCTTGGCGCGCCCTGCGAACTTCGCCGCGCCGCTTCCAGAAGCCTGGTCGGCCTCGATGAACTCCCTCCAGCGCATCAGCGGGGTGTAGACCTCGTTCATGTTCTTGATCCTGATGTACTGCGCGCGCGTGAGGAACCCCGCCTTCCAGCGGAACCGCAGCAGCCAGTTGTTGTACTCCTGGTACTTGTCGTATGCCTGCTTCATGGCGTCGTCAACGGCGTGGCGGGCCAGGACGGAATCGACCTCCTTGCCGGTGAGCCCGGTGTAGCGCTCGGGGCTCCATCCCCGCGTGCGCCTCAGGTAGTCGGCCTCGCGCGCCACGAAGTACAGGTCGATCTCGGTGATGGCGCGGTCGGCCACCGACCCGAGCGCTTGCTTCAGGCTGATGCCACGGCCCACCTCGTAGCTGGCCCCGTACTCCCAGGTGTCGGTCAGGATCGCGCGCATCGTCAGGCCATCTCGGGCCGCCTGTGTCGTGGCGATCATCCTGAGGTCCTCGGTGGGGTCGGGCACTGGCGCGCCCTCTCTCACCAGGGCATCGCCCAGCTTCTTGACGCTGTCGAGCGAGTCCAGGAAGCGGTACATGAACTTCTGCCACTTGGTGGGGAATGGGTTGTCGCCGGGGTAGTGCAGGTGGGTCATGGCGCGGGCGTACTCCGGGCTGGCGTCCCATGCCTGCTGGACGGAACGCGCCCAATCGACCATGTCCTGAAGCTCTGGGAACTCGCGCACGGTTGCCGCCCAGATGGCAGAGAGTGTCGGCGCGCGGCGCTGCGCCTCCGCCGGGTCCTCCACCGTCAGGCGCGCCCACTCGGCGAACGCCTCCGAATAGATCGGCGTGCCCTTGGAGACCGCGTAGTCGCGCAGCAGCGCCCGGATCTCGGCCTGGATGCGCTTGCGCACAAGGCGCCGATCCGCAGGCTTCCCGCCGGTCGCGCGCTGCATGTCCGCGATGATGGCCTCGACGGCCATGTGCATCGTCTGGGCGAACTTGTTCGGGCTGCCCCCGTAGATCATCATCTGGAAGTGGTGGCCCAGGTCTTCGTGCGCGAGCGTGCCGAACGTCGGCGCCCCCTTGGTCCTGGTGAGTTGCGTGCCGGGGTGGTAGTCGGCCAGGGCACGCGCGTCGTTGCGGATGGCGTTGATGCGGATGTTGCGCTGCATCTTGCGGCTCATCTCGATGGCGAACTGGATCCGGCCCTTGAGTTCGCTCTTCTCGGATTCAGTGAACCGCCGCGGCAGCCACTGGCGCACCGCGTGCCACAGGGAGAACGGGTCCACACCGCGGAACGCCGAGCGCTTCGTCCTGGTCGGCCACTTCACCGCCGCCGCACCGGGGAGATCTGGCGGGAACGACGTGGGCGACTGCCCCGATGGCTGCTGAGGCGGCATGGGCGCCCGGCTGGCGGCAGCCCCCCTCTTCGGCTTGAGCCCGAACGCCTTGCCCGCGCCCCCAGGCGGCGGGGTCGTGTCGTCCCTGACGTTGGGAGCGATGCGGAACGTCCGGGCGAAAGACGCCAGGTGCGCTCCGGGCACGTGCCACTGCTCGCCGGAAGCGTTCGCCGCGGCATAGATGTCCACCTCGCGGATGCCGTTGCCGGCGGCCCACTCCGACAGCTCCGGGCGGTCCTTCATGACGGCGTTGCCGATGAGGTACTGGCCCTTGGTGTTGCGCCGCATGACCCACTGCTTGCCGGCTGCGCCAACCTTCACCATGGGGACCTTCTCGCCGGCATCGAGGAATGACTGGAGGGTATCTGGTGTCGCGGCCAGGTCGATGATGTTGAACACGCGGGCGAGGCGGTCCCGGCGGCCGGGCGGCACGCGGTGCCCGCTGATGATGGCGTCTGAGGTCTCGATGGTCACGTAGTGGCGCATGTCGCGCTGCTCGAGGACCTGGCGCACCCTGTTCATGTGGTTCAGGTCGCTCGACATGACGATGCCAGAGACCACGCTGAAATGGTGGCTCTCCTTGCTGACCCATCCCGACTCGCCGCCCTTGGCCCCAGGCACCCAGGCGAACATGTGCCCGGTGGCAACGTCGTGGATGGTGAGGTCTTCGGCCAGCGGCATGGACCTGAGGATCCGCCCCTTGCCGCGCTCGGTCTGGAGTCGCTCGCCATGGTCGAGCGCCATCTTGTACTCAACGGCGTAGCGCTTCATGAACATGTCGTGCAGGTCGTTGGCGACCTTGTGTGGCATCAGCAGCAGGTCGTTGAGGTACTCGCGCGAGCCGGCCCGCACGTCGAGCGCAGTGTGGGCGATCTTGTTGTTGTGGTAGAAGCCCTTGTTGAGGAACAGGCTCTTGTAGTCCGGGGGGATCCGGTCCCAGATGTTCTGGACGACATTGCGCCCGATGCGGTGGTCTATCTCGTGAGTGCTGAGGTTCGAGGTCGTCACCACATCGGCCTGGCCGCGGCTCGTCACACCAAGCATCCTGAGCCTGTTGGCCACGGTGGTGAGGAACTTCAGCTCCGACCGGAACGGCATCTTCACCAGCGCGATGATGGGGCTGGTGATCTGGTTGGCGCGGTCAACGCGCCCCATGCGCTGGAAGAACTTCGTCGCCGACCAGTCGTAGTCGATCGGCAGGAACACGCGCTGGCGATGGCCTGGCCCTGAGTCATAGACGTGGTGGGCGTCGAGCCCCGCAGAGCCAGCGTCCGAGATGATGAGGATGGGTTTTTCGCCCTTCTGGAAGGAATCGAGCATGGCGATGCGCTCGTTGAGCGAATGGATCTGCCCCGTGATGATGGCGACCTTGTTCTCGCCGAAGCGCTCCTGGAAGGTCTTCACGATGTCGCGAAGCTGCGGCATGGTCTCGAGTTCGTCGGCCAGCATCTGCTTTGCGACCTGGGCGTCGGAGATCGTGTCGCCCTCTTTATCCATGTCGTTGATGAGCGAGATCGCGGCGTCGAGCCGGCCGGCGCGCTCCTCGGCCACGGCCCCAGCCCCTCCCTTGGCTGCACCCTCGACGATGCTCACCACGATGCTCTTGGGGATCTCGCCCTCGGGGACGTTGTCCAGGTAGCCCTGGACCATGTCGAGGGTTGGGTCGAGCCTCCACTCCGCCATCATGCGCTTGACGTGGTTGGTGAGCTGCGCGAGCACCAGCATGCGGCTGCGGGCTGCCGATTTGCTGAAGCTCTTGCCCGTGCGCTTGTCCTTCGTGAACTCGGTCGCGGTGGTGTAGATCCGCCGCACAAAGTCAACGTAGGTGTCGAACACCCCCATGCGCTCCTCGGCCACCTCTGGCTCGTGGACCTGGTACTGCTGGCCGCCCTTCCACATCGACCGCGCGGCCCACTTGCCCTTGCCCTTCCACTCGCGGACGAGCTGCTCCATCTCCGGCACGGTGATGGAGGTGTCGCCCGTGCTGGCGGCGCCTGCGACTCCTTGCGTGTTGCCCTGCTGGTCGGCATGGCCCGTGATCCAGTTGGCGTAGTTGTCGAAGTCCTGCGCCAGCGGGCCGAACTCGCGCAGGCCGACGTAGACGCGCAATTCGTCGGGGTCCTCGGCGGGGGTCGCCGTGAAGTAGAAGATCTGGGAGTTCTCGTCATCCAGCACCGCGCGCTGGAGGTTCATGAACGACTCAGCGCTGGCGGCAGGCGTTGTCCCGTAGACGTTCTTCAGCTCGTGGACTTCGTCGGCAATCCACACCACTGGGCCGGGGCTGGTATTGATCCAGTGCGCCATGGCCTGCTCGAACCCCACCATGTGGACCGGGATATTGGGGATGGCGATGAGGCGCACGTCCGTGGGGAACGGCGTCCATGGGTCCGATGGCCGGTCGGTCTTCGCCGCTGGGTAGTCCACCGCCTGCATCCAGGGGATGTCCTTGCCACCGACCTGCAGGCCCCCGACGTTCTTCACCTCCTCGGCGAAGAACTTGTAGATGTTCTGGTGGTTCTTGGTGCTGTAGATGATCCGCGCGGCGCCGCGGGTGCCGTTGCTCGTGTCGTACTCCCCGATGAGCCACTTCATCAGTCCGAGCGCCATGCGGCTCTTGCCGGTACCAACGTCGTAACCGGCGACCCTTCCATGGCCGGCGGAGAACGCCTGGGCGAGCAGGTCCACCTCTGAGCGCTGCTCATCGGACAGGCCCTCGAGGTACTTGTCGTCCACCGGAACGGCGATGGCCGGGTCCTGGACGGCAGCGAGCGAGCGCGGCTCTACGAAAAGTCGGAGATGGGGGTTTCCCCGTCGCCCAGGTTGCGGTGGAGAGAACTCAAAATGCGGAGAAGCCTGTACCTCATAGAAGTCGCGGATGCGTCTGACTTTGAACCGCGGCGCGAGTCCAGTTGTGTCGAGATCTGTCGTGCGAAGGCCCGCGCCCGAACGAATGGTGACGGTGGTTCGCCCGTCTCGTTGTGTCTCGGCCACCACGTCGGGAGCAGGTACCCCTGGTCCTCCTCCCACAGGTTCTCCAGGTCCTGGAGGCTGAACTGGTCCCGCGCCTGCAGGAGCCTGTCCTCCAGAGGCCGCTCCACCTCCACCGGGTCCTCTTGGAGGTTGTCCACCCACCCCTGGAGTTGGAGCTGGAGCTTTTGTGTCAGGTCTTTCCTCGGGTATGCCATCGGGGTTCTCCTCACTTCCGACCATCAGGTCGGCCACCTTGCCGATGCCTGGGATGGCGGTATCCTTGTGCTCCACGCGCTGGATGCGGCGCCACACACGCGGCAGCAGCGACACCACCTCGGGACCGAACTTCTGCGCCATGGTCTCGGCCCAGGCGCCGTAGGTGACAACCGGCGGCCCGTGCTGGATGCGCGCCGATGTCTCCACCGCTGCGGTGCCGACCTTCACCAGCGCCTGCATGATCTTCGGCGGGATGGGCCGGACGGCTCCAGGCTCTTCCGGTGGTGGCCCGCCGGTGGGCTCCTGCGCCGCCACCACGCGGCCGAACATCCCGCGACGCGGCCGGCGTCCAGCAGGGGGCTGTTTGGTTGGCTCACCGAGCCATTTGCGGATGTCGTCTTCCGCGGCCTCAGCCTCCTCTGGAGACACCAGCGTGTTCTGCGGTGGCGTGGGCGGGGCCACAGGCTCTTTCGTCGGGCGCGGGGCTGTGTTCGTCGGCTCGATCTTGTCTGCCGCGATGAGCGCCTCGCCCCACGTGCTCGCCTGGGCCACATGCTCCCGCAGCGGGGTCGGTGTCGTCTCCGCCTGCCCCTTGCGCGCCACGACGATGACGCTGCCGACGTTGGTGCCGCGGGTCTTGTAGCTGTCCGGCGGCATGGCGATGATGCCTTCCAGGGTGTGCTCGTTCCTGAGCCAGGAGATGAGCCCCTTGGCCTTGCCTTCGGTGACGGACTCCATGTAGTGCTCTGGGAGCACAGCCACCAGGCGCGCGCCATCCTTGAGCAGCTTCATCGTCTTGAACACAAAGGCGTCTGCGATGTCGTCCTGCTCGAACGGCACGCGCGCTACGAAGCGGGTGCCCTTCTCCCACGGCGGGTTCATGATGGCCCCGTCGTAGACGGCTGTGTCCTGGTGCCTGAAGATGTCGGCCGCCGTGGCCACGTAGTCGAGTTCCCTCAGGACATCGGCGCGCCGCTGGTCCATCTCGATGGGGACCACATCATGTCCGCGCAGGCGGGCGGCCTCCGCGAGGTTCCCCGTGCCGGCGCTGGGCTCGAGCACAAGACCACCCTCGACCGGCGGCCCGAGCAGGTGCGCGGCGATCTGCGCGATCGGCAGGGGCGTTGAGAACTGCTGCTTGTCGCGGATCCCGAGCGTGCGCGTGCGGCTTCCGAAGATGCCTTCGACATCGGCGGCTGTGGCGATGGCGCTCGCTAGATGCGCACCGTGCGGAAACTTCTCGGCGAACAGGATGCTGGCCGCGCCCTCGAGCCCGTCGTAGACGGCGTCGATGAAGTCGGCGTCGATGGCGTCCACCGGCCTGCCGGTGAGGCTCACTGCAAGCTGCCTGAGTTCGGACGGCTTCTTGGGGATCTCGACCCCTTCGCGCAGGCGCGTGGCGAACGCCCGCGTGAGCAGCCGCACGGGAGTGTCAGTCGGCACAGCCTCTTCGGGCGGCGCGACGGCACGCTCCTTCGACGCGAGCACTCCGACCATCTTGTTGGCGATGAAAGAACCGAAGGCAGAGCGCGATGCGCCGCCTGCCTCCTGCAGCCCCTTGCGGTATTGCTCGAACTGCTCGCGCGTGGCCTCGCCACTCTTCACGCGCTCCCAGATGGCGAGATCGTCCTCGGTGAGTTCCGCAGGGTCGAATCCAGGCTTGAGGAAATGGCCGGTCTTGCCCTGCTCTTCCTCTTCGCGCTTGAGTGCCGCGATCTCTTCGTGGAACGCTGCAAGCCGAACTGCGGCATCCTGGGGGGGCGCGCCAGCGCCGGTTGGAGGTTCAGCGACAGCGACGCCTGCCTCAGGTGGGGCCGGCGCTGGCGCGATCTGTTCCACGTGGAACACCTGACGTGTCACTTGAGGTTCCTGACCGACCTCCACCATGGCCCTGCCGCCAGGCTGCGGTCGTGCGACCTGCGCGCCCTTGTCGTTGATGTAGCTGACGAAGCGACCTTCACCGAAGTGCGGCACCACCACGCGGTCGCCTGGCGCGAACGTCACCTTCGGGGCAGCGGTCTCCGTGGGCGCCTCTGGCGGCGGCGCCTCAACCGGGGCCTCCATCGCCAGGTCATCGAGCAGATCCATGACGACCGCGCGCGCCTTGCCCTTGTCCGAATCTGGGTCAGCGAGCACCGGCAGGCCGCTCTCTCCACGCGCCACGAGCACTCCGGCGTCAGCCAGAGCGTCGATCAGCCTCTGATGCGCTTCCGGCGGCACGTGTTCGATGCCTGGGATGGCGCGCGGGTCAGGTGCCGCTGGCGGTGGAGGGGGAGGCGGTTCAGTCGGTGGCACTTCCTGCGGCGGCACCGCGGCCGGGGCTGGCGGCTCCACGACGGGCGCGCCAGCACCTGGCTGGGCAGTAGCATCGGCGGGAGGGGCGACGCCGGGGCCAGGCGCCGGTGATGGCGGCGTGACAGGCGCAGTGCCGGGGGGCACCGCCGCAGGAGATGGTGGCTCAATGGGGGGCTGTGGCGGTGGCGCGGAAGGGGGCGGCGCAACCTCTGGGCCTTCCGGAGCGGGCACGCCTGGACCTGGCATCACACCGGGCGGCGGCTGACCGATTGTGGGACCCGGCGGAACGGCTCCCGGCGGAGCCTGCCCTGGCTGAGGCTGTGGAGGCTGATACCCAATCTGCCCCTGGAGATCGACGAGCGCCTTTCTGGCAGCCCCCCTAACCTGAGAGTCTGCCTTGACCTCGTAGATGACCGCCATCAGGGGGTCGCCAGAGCCTGCCCTGTGGGCGACCTCCTTGAACGCCTCGACCATGCCGGCTTCGTAGGTCAGCCCCTGGATTCCGTCAATGCCCATCGCGATCGCCGCGGAGATGCGCTCGGCCATCGGACTGAGGGGCGCCGCCGGGGCGCCAGGCGTAGCAAGAGGAGGCTGCCCCTGGGGCACAGCGGCACCCGGAGTTTGAGGTGTGGGGGGTGCTGGCCCTCCAGCGGCAGCCTGAGGCGGAACCTGTGGCCCTGGGATTGGTTGTGCCTCTGGCGCGGCCCGCGGCGCCAGCGCTCCCATCCCGAGACCGAGAGCCCCGCCAAGGACCCCGGCCTCCGGGACGCCCTCGGACACCGGACGGCCAGTGAGGATGTTGGAAGTCGCCTCCTGCCCCATCTCCTGGCCGGCCTCGGCAGCGAACCCGCCAACCAGTTGGCGCGCCACGCTCCTGCCGGGGCCGCCACCGAAGATCTCCTGAGCCGGCACAGCCGTCATCGGCACGTTGATGGCGAACGCCAGGGCCGCAGCGCGGCCGGCCTCCTGGTCGGAGGCCCCAGATCTCTTCTTCTCGTCCCAGACGAGCGCCCCCTCGAAGAAGCTCTCGGTGATGATCGGCAGCGCGATCGCGCCAGTCTTCCCGGCGATGGCAGCACCTCCAACGCCAGTCACGAAGAACGGCGCGCTCGAGACCGCGGCTGCCGGCCCATGAGCCATCCACCACGATGGGTTCAGGAGCAGCCCAGGCTTGTCGATGATGCTCTCGGCCAGATCTGGAGGCACCGGGTATTGGGTGCCGATCTTCTCGCCCTTGCCACGCAGCCTCTCGCCGATGTCTGTCGGGCCGTATGGCTGTGCTCTGCGCTCCTGGAGGACCTTCGCGTACGAACCATCCGGGAGGCCCCTACGCTGCTCCCACTCCCGGCGTGCCTGCGGGTCTTCGATGGGCGGCCATGTCAGGCGCTCCAGCATCTCCAGCCCAGAACCAGCGCCGGACACAAGTGAACTGACTCCGCGCATGATGCTCGGGCCGATTTCCGCTGCCGCCGGTGGCATGGGCTCTGTGCGGAACTGACCGCGCTGCGTGGGCAGCGATGGCGGCGGTGGCTGCTGAGTCGCCCCGGCCCCCGGAGGGTGTGATGCTTCAGGGGCCAGGGCGGCTGCTGGCAGAGGCGGCGATGGCGAGCCGGCCCCTACAGGTGGGATCCCTTCATCTTGCTGCAGGTACGGCAGGCGAAGCTGCGCCGGGTCGGGCAGTTCACCAGCGCTCTCGATGAGGTCGTGGTACTTCTGCCGCACCCGCATCGGGTCGTGACGGTATTTGCGGCGGCCTGTCGTCGTTCCCGGTGGAGATGTGGTGGTGGCTGTGGCCATCAGTCGATGAGCCCGGCGAGGGCGAACATCCTGACGACGAAGTCATCGATCGTCTCGCCCGCCGCGGCCTCATCGTACCCCTGCGCGAGCAACTCGTCCACAAGGGTCTGACCGATCTCTTCGTTTTCCATTCCCTCGTTGCGCAGATCGATCATGTAGTCCACGATCGCAGCCTCGCTCGAGAGATCCGGCCGGTCTTCTTCGTCCGGCACCTGCCCGCCGGTGGTGGGCGTGATCGGCGCGCCGGGCATCTGAACTGTCGTCTGCCCGCCAGCCTGCCCTGTCGGCGCGGGCGCCCCAGGTGGCTGCATCAGGGTCGCCTCAGTTGGTGCGCCGGGAATCCCGGCTTCCGACATCAACTGGCTCGCGACCCGAGCCTCGAATCCGAGATCGATGAGTTCCCTGTACAGCAGCTCTGGCGTGCCGCTGCCGGCCTGGTAGCGCTTCGAGACGTAGGTGACTGCGGTGGCCGGGTCGATGATCGTCCCTACGACTCCAGCCCTCCCGGCAGCCCCTGCCCCCACCGCTGCCGGCGCCTGCCCTCCGGCCGCGGGTTCGTTTGGTTGCGGCGGGCCTGCTGGCGCCTGCTGTGGCGCCGGTGGTGCCGCGCCAGGCTCGCGCCACGACGGCGTCCCAGACGGTGGCCGCGGCGGAGAGCCAAGCTCGAGATCCCCGTTGCGCTTCATCTGGCGGTCGAGTTCGCGCCGCGCCTCGTTGAGTTCGCCTTCCAACCGCGCGATCTGCGTCTCGTTGAACGTCGCCTCAGCGGCTGCGAGCTGCCCCTCGATCGTCCCGACCTTGTCTCGCGCCGCCTCCTGGTCGCTGAAGATCGTCTGCCAGCGCTGCAGCTTCTTGATCTTCCAAGCGTTGTCGAGGTAGTGGTACTTGTCCCACGACTCATCGACTTTGCCCTGCTTGGGGGCGCCGGTCTGCTCGGAGCGCTTCTGCTGCATCCACACCGGATCGACAATCCATTTGCCTGGGCCAGTCTGGACGTATGGCACCTGCTCGCCTGTGGTTGGGTGCGGGACGATCTTCCGGTAGTTCGGGTCATCTGGAGCCATGCCCCCCGCGGCGGTGTCCGGCACGCGAGTGACGTGGCCAGTCATCGGATCCCTCATGAAGGTGATTGGGGCCTTGGTGACAGGATGGGGCTCGGTGAACAGCGGCACCTCGGCGCTGGTGACTGGCATCCCCAACAGCGAGAAGTCCCAGTACGGCGCGGTGAGGAAGTCATGCTGCTTTTTCGGGTCGTAGACGTTGATGGGGATCCCGGCTGCCTTCAATTCCGCGAGGCGCCTGGAGGCGCGCTGGTGCATGACCGTCTCTGTGACCTTCGCGTCGTAAATGTTCGCCAGGTTCGAGCGGCCGGATTCGAGTGCCTCTGGTGTCGCGAACTCGCTCGGCGGGCGATGCACACCTTGCTGCAGGTAGAGGTCCGAGAGTTTGTTGGCGCCCTGGACCTGGGCTCTCCACTGCTGCACCGCGAGGGGCCACTTGAGGCCGCTCTTCCAGAAGCTCGGCGGCTTGATGAGGGGATCGTAGGTGGGGGCTGGCTGCCGCCTGGCTGGTTCTGCTGGCGGTGGGGTTGCGGCAGAGTCTGGTGTCGGCTCAGGCGAGGCTGCGCCGCGGCGGCGGCGGCGCGGCGGTGCTGCCGCCGGCATACCCGCCATCGCTGCCATGCGAGCCAGTCCAGGTCCAGGCATTTACGTGCGCGACCTCAGTATTCGGGGATCGGCTTGCTCTTGCGCTTTGGCGCTCCAGGCGCCGGCTGTCTCTTGGCGTACATCGTCTTGATCGATGGTGCGCGCTTTTTCCGGTCGCCGAAGCCTGGGTATTTGGCACGAGCGCTCCGGTAGCCCTGCAGTGCCGCTGCCCAGCCGCTCGGCTGCTGCGGCGCGGCCATTCCAGGGTTCGGTGCTGGCGTCACGGTAATTGGTGGCGGCTGCAGCTCCGGTCGAGCCGACCCTGGGTTCGCCATTCGTGGCGGGTTGAATGCTGCCATTGGCCTACCCTCCTTTCATCCTGCCATGCCGCCGGTGTAGAAGTCGGCGACGGCCCCGGCAGCGCGCCCCACGGCCTCGTAACGCTGCTTTCTGCGATTGAACTTCTCGAGATTCGCCTGGTAGCTAGCAGCCGCGTTCTGGTTGTAGAGATCCGCGGACTGCCCATACGCTTCACTCACGCCGCCCATCCTGAAGGCCAGGTCCGCGCGCGCCTGGCGCTCGCCCTCGAGCCCAACACGCTCGCCAAGCCTCATGCGGTCTTCGCGCTGGCCGCGCTCCACTCCTTCCTGGGCTTTGAGGTACGCCGTGCCCTTGGTGCCGTAGGGGCTCGTCGCGTAGATGTCGTGGACGCGCTGCTTCTCGGCCCCGCGCGCACCCTCCGACAACCCATACATCGTGGCCAGCGAGCGCTGCGAGTACCCCAGGCCCTGCTGGCCATATGGATCGGCACCGTAGAGCCCCTCGATGTCCTGCTTCTGGCGAGTCTCGTAGCCGCGGATCGTGCCCTTCTTCGGCTTGTAACCGCGGTACTTCGGGCCACTGCCGCCGAATGCTCCCGTGATCTGCGCGCCCTGCTCTGCGAACGACATTGCCTGTCCTCCTGAACTTTACAAGAGCGTCTTCACCACGGTGAGTTCGGTGCCGGCGCTATTGTACCAGCACACATACAGATACGTCCCATCACTCGTGACGCCACAGGCAACCTGGTTCGCCTGGCCGGCCTTCCATGGGTTGTTCTGGCTGATGTTGCCATTGCCGGCGGGCCACAGCGAAATCTCTCCGTCGCCTTCCTGCCAGATCCGGTAGTGCCCGTCGAAGTATCCCGTGTTCGCCGTGGCCACTACGGTGCTGCCAAACACGAAGCTCGCATCCAAGAACTGCCGGCCGACGCTGTAGTAGTTACCGCCGGTAGAAGTAGTGCTTATGAACGTGTCGCCATCGAAGATGAGCGGCGCCCCGCAGTCCGCACCTCCGACGTTGATGCGGATGTCACCTGTATCGAGGCAGTTGCTTGACTGGTCAATGTCGCACGATCCCAGGTTCGCCGGGTCGCAACTCCTGATGCAGCACTCAGCAGAGCCAGCGTTCTCGGCCCACAGGATGGCTACCCGCTCTGTCCCGTCCCACTTCCACATCACCAGATCGCGCCCGTCCACGTCAGTGTCGATGTCGTAGGTGAGCTTCGTGGTGTCGCCTGTGGCGGCGACGGTGCGGTAGATAATCCGATCGTTGGTCATTGTGTTGTCTTGGCCGAGGGTGAAGATGGCGACCCCGCTCGTCTCAATCACGCTCGTCACAACGGCATCCACCGAATCGCTCGCCTCGAGGTCTTCGAGCGTCGTGACACCGTCGTTGGTCGCGATCTTCAGGAGACTTGGGTTGCGCGCGCCAGCGTTGCCGGCGGTGAGCACATAGACCGACCCATCGGGATGGCACTCCAGGTCCGCGGGGTTGTCCTCAGCCGTGAGCGAGATCGACGAGGTCTGCGTCATCGCCTCCTTGTTGAGTTTGAGCACATAGTCGAGCCCTGTGCTGGTGTCGTTCACGGCGACGTAGAGCTGTGCGTTGCAGTAGATGAGGTCCACACCGGCATCGGCCGTCAGCCCTGTCGTCTTGAACCGCGTCCTGACATCGCCGACGAACACCTGGTCGCGGGCGGTGGCCAGATCGACGACATGCGCCGCCGAGCCGCCCAGCGAGTTCTGCAGCGCCGTGTCCAGCATTGAGAGGGTGATGGACCCTGACGTGAGTGGGTCTGCCCCGCCCGAGGCATGCCGCGAGGCGTGAAGGCTTACCAGCGTGCCGGTCTCCAGGATCTCGAGGTCTTCAATCTCGTCGGCGCCGCCGTTCTCGTGGCGCGCGCTATGGTCCTTGAACTGCGTGCTGCCATTGACCGGGTCGTCGATTGGGACCAGCTTGCTCCACACGATGCTCGCGTTGGTCGCGATGTTGTCGTTGGTGATCTGGCCGTTGAGCACCGTGCAGGCCGCCGCCCAGTTATCGTTGAAGTCCGCGGCGCTGGGAACCTGGTTGAAGACGAAGATGTTCGGGATCTCGCAGGTCGTCGCGAGCACGGCCGTGGGGCCGAGAAGCTGCATGGACACCGTGAAGGCCGCCACCAGCAGGAAGGCCAGGCCGCCGATGATCCCGAGGCGCGCCCACGGCGGAAGCGTCATCACTGGCGAGGGTCGTCGCATTGGCTCATTGATCATGTCGTCGGTCTCCTCTGCGCTGCGTCACGTTCCCAACGTTTCAGATACGCCACTGCCTTCACGAGGATCGCGTGGTCGTCCTTGACTCGGCCAAGCACCCAGTTGCACTGACGACACAGAACGCCGCGTGGTCCGCGACCATCGTGCCAGTGGTCAGCGTGGGCGCCCGCCGGGCCACGACCTGTCGTCATCTGGATCCCGCAGATCGCGCATCTACCCCCCTGCTCTGCCATCCGGGCTGAGTAGACCTCTGGGGTGAAGCCGTTCTTCAGTCGCTTCGCGGCGACGGCCAACTCCGCGAGCTTAGCTCGGTTCTTGCGCTTCCACTCTTCCGCCTTCGCTGCGTGCCGCTGCGGGTTGGCGTGATAGCGCGCCCGCATCGCTGCGAGCAGCCGCTCCCGGTGCTTGTAGTAGTACGCCCGTCTCTCAGCTCGCGTTTTGGCTGGGGCGGCCTTGCGCCTCCGGCGCTGGGTCTCGTTGCGTCTCTCTTGGTGCGTTTGCATCACTGGCCCCCGCGGCTATGTAGTGGGGCGACGGGTTAAGCGAAAAGTCAAGTTCGTCTCCTTGCCCACCGTGCATCGTAACACCACGCTCTTGTCTGTCCACAGCAGCTTGTCCTCGGGGGTCGCGTAGACGATCCCGCCGTAGTCGCCGTTGTCCACCATCGCCACGCGCTCTGGCAGATAACCGAGGTTGTGGGTGACGACGAACCGCACGTCCTCGACGGGCGGCGTAGGCCCCGCGTACTCAATCTCCACCCCAGCGAGCAGCGCGATGGCCTGCTCGGTCTTGCGCCACAGCTCCTCTTCGTCGGCGTCCTTCATCTTGCGGCGCTTCTTGATCCTCAGCACGTAACCCCTGATCCCGCTTCCGGTGGTTGCCATCAGATCTTCCTTGCCGCCAGGCGCACCGGGTTGGCCCACAGGAAGAAGTTGCTGATGTAGGGAGCTTCATCGAGCCGGTTGTTGCGCCAGCGGATCGCGATCGTCCTGTGGCGCCCCATGCTCAGCACGCCTCGCTGAACATGGCCGGCCTTGCCGCCGATGGCGCTCACGCCAATAGTGAACGTGACGCCGATGGCCGCACCAAGCATGGGCGCGATCGAACCTGAGTCACCCGCACCGCCTTCCCAGTCGTAGAATGCCTCGTAGTCCAGAGGCCAGTTCCCCCCGCCACGCATCACCATGTCGATGTAGTGGTAGCGCTTGAGTACCAC